>Ga0100402_1000015_pt1 | contig 274314 bp, 271 predicted proteins | sample CryGeyme20150102_FD_80419 | JGI IMG/M metagenome (GOLD analysis project Ga0100402, IMG submission 80419) | Groundwater microbial communities from Crystal Geyser aquifers in Utah, USA - Crystal Geyser metaG 2015-0102 | ecosystem: Environmental > Aquatic > Deep subsurface > Groundwater | place... | reverse complement strand
GCGCCATTTCCCTGGCTGAGATGACCCGCCCCGCCATCGGCCCCGCTATCGGCCCCGCCATCGGCCCCGCTATCGGCCCCGCCATCGGCATAGACATCGGCGGCACGCATATGCGCGCGGCCCTCGTGGCGGACGACGGCCAGATCCTCGCCCGCGCCCATGCGCCGAGCGACCCCGACCCGCAGGTGGTGCTGGGGCGCTGCCTTGACCTGATCGAACGGGTGCGCAGGCCTCAGGTTGCCGCCATCGGTATCGGCATCCCCGGCCAGGTCGATGCGGCGGCGCGCAGGGTGCTGTCGGGCGGCTATGTGGACCTCAGCGCGCTGCCTTTTGCGGCGCTGGTCGAGGCGGGCGCAGGCCTGCCTGTCGCCGTCGAGAATGACGCGACCATGGCTCTGCTGGCCGAAGCTGCCTTTGGCGCCGCAAAGGGCATGGCGAACGCGGTGTTGTTGACCATCGGCACGGGCATCGGTGGTGCTGTGATCACAGGCGGTGAGGTGCTGCGCGGGCGCGGCCTTGCAGGCCAGTTGGGCCATATCAGGGTCGATATTGATGGTCGCCCCTGTGTCTGCGGCCGCACTGGCTGTGTCGAGACCCTGAGCTCCGGCACCGCCTTTGCCACCCATCTCGCCGCGGCCGGCCTGCCGGCCGATACCCGCGCCGAGGCGCTGCTCGCGCGTCAAGACCCGGCCGCCGGCGCTGTCCTCGACGCCTGGGCCCGGCCCTTGCGGGCGGCCATCGATTCGCTGATTTCGATCTGCAATCCCGACATTGTGGTGATCGGCGGCGGCGCGGGCGCGACCATGGTTGCCGCGCTCGGCCGTGTGCCCGCAGAGCATTCCTGGTTCGACGCCCCCCTCGCAGCCGCGCGTCTCGGCGACGACGCGGGCGTCATCGGCGCGGCACTGGCCGGCCTGCGCGCGCTGCCCGCGCCCCTGCGCAAGCGGCTGATCATGGTAAACGGCGTTCCCGCCAGCGGCAAAAGTGCTGTGGCACGCGCGCTGGCCGAGGCGACCGGCTGGCCGCGCCTGACCCTCGACACCGTCAAGGGCCCGTTCCTCACCACGCTCGCCCCGGTGGACCGGCCGATGAACCGCAGGCTGGGCCGCGCGGCCTATGATGCGATCTTTGACCTGATCGCCGACGCGTCCGGCGGCACCTTCATCATGGATGCCTGGTTCGGTTTCCAGCCGGCCGAGGTGCTGGACGCCGGCCTCGCGCGGGCCGGCATCACCGAGATCGCCGAGATCTGGTGCCATGCCCCGCCAGAAGAGATCGGCGCGCGCTATGCCGCCCGCGTGGCCACCCGCGACCCCGGCCACCCGGGGATGGACTATGTGCCAGAACTCATCGCGCTCGCCACCCGGGCGCGGCCGATGGCGCGGGGCCCGGTGCGGGAGGTCGGGACGACGATGCCCATGGATGTCGCGGCGCTCCTGTCATGGCTTGGTGCGGCTGGCCCCGACAGCGTTTGAGTATTTGGGCACAGAGAAGCCGGGAGCGCCGGCGCCTGGATTTCTCTGTGCCCAAATACTCATCCGCGCCGCTGCCAGCCCGCACCACGCCGGTGTGTCAGACCCCGAGCCAGGCAGTCAGCCCCCCGTCGATCCGGAAATCTGCGCCAGTGACGAAAGCGGCGGCGTCGGAACAGAGATAGGCGACCATCTCGGCCACTTCCTCGACCGTTCCGACGCGGCCGACGGGGTGGGCCGCACCGAAGGTGGCAATCATGTCCTCCATCGTCTCGCCCGGTTTGGCGAGTTGCGCCGCGCCATATTCCAGCAGCGGCGTGCGCACCGAGCCGGGGCTGATCGAGTTCACCCGGATCCCATGTTTCGCACAATCGACAGCCATGGCGCGGGTCATCGCATGGACGGCGCCCTTGGTGGTCGCATAGCCCAGAACACCAAACTGGTTCGCATGCCCCTGGACGGAACTGATGTGGATGATCGCGCCGCGCCGCCCTTTCATATGCGGCCAGCAGAAATGGCTGGTGAGAAAGGCGCCGCGCAGGTTGACGCCCATCACGCGGTCCCAGTCGGCGATCGTTGTCGTTTCGAGGTCGCCATAGGTCTGGATGCCGGCGGCGTTCACGAGGATGTCGATGCCCGTCTCATCCACCATCACGTCATCGACCCAGCCTGCAACCTGATCGTCCTGGGCGATATCGCAGAGATGCACGGCAACGGGCAGACCGCGTGCGGCCTCTGCCGCCGCCGCATTGCTCGCCGCATCGACACCGCACAGATGCACACGCGCCCCGCCGCGCGCCAGCCGCAGCGCAGCCGCCAGACCCATGCCGCTGGTGCCTGTCACAAGCGCCACGCGCCCGGCGAAATCCTGCGCCACGCCGGTCATGCCACGGCCGCGTGGTCGAGCGCCGCGAGGATGCCGCGCAGCTCGGCCAGACCCTTGAGCCGGCCGATGGCGGAATAGCCGGGCTGGGTCTGCTTCTCCTGATCGTCCAGCAGCAGGTGCCCGTGGTCGGGGCGGAAGGGGATCACATGGTCCGCCCTCCCGGCGCTGGCGCGGCGTGCCTCTTCTGCGCGCAAGAGGCGCAGCATCGTGACCATGTCGGTGTCGCCATCGAGATGCCCGACTTCGGTGAATGACCCGTCATCCTCGGTCGCCACGTTGCGCAGATGGACGAAATGCACCCGCTCGGCCCAGGCGGCCAGCAGCGCGGGCAGGTCATTGTCGCGCCGCGCGCCCAGCGAGCCGGTGCAGAAGGTGATGCCATTCTCGACCTCGGGCACCGCATCGAACAGCGCCTGATAATCCGCCCCGGTCGAGACGACGCGCGGCAGGCCAAAGAGCGGGAAGGGCGGGTCATCGGGGTGGATGCACATGCGCAGCCCATGGGCGCGCGCCACCGGGATGATCGCCTTGTGAAACGCCGTGAGGTTGGCGCGCAACTGGTCCGGCCCGGTGTCGCCATAGCGCGCGATGAGGTCCGCGATCCCCGCGCGGTCATGCCAGGCCTCGGCGCCGGGCAGACCCGCGATGATCGTGCGCTCGAGCCGGTCGATCGCGGCGGCGTCGAGCGTCGCCCGATGCGCCTGCGCCTGCGCGACCAGCGCGGGCGGATAGTCATCCGCGGCGGAGGGGCGGGCGAGAACGAACACGTCATAGGCGACGAAGGCCACCATGTCGAAGCGCAGCGCGCGCCCGCCGGAGGGCATCGGGTAGCGCAGGTCGGTGCGGGTCCAGTCCACCACCGGCATGAAGTTGTAGCAGATCGTGCCGACCCCGGCCGCCGCGAGCCTGCGCATCGTCTCGGCAAAGGCGGCGATGGCGGGGGCGGCGTCCGGCCCGCCAAGCTTGATCGCGTTGGGCACGGGGATGCTTTCCACGACAGACCAGCGCAGGCCCGCGGCCTCGATCATCTGCTTGCGCGCGGCGATGTCCGCCTCGGGCCAGACCTCGCCCCGGTAATGCTGATGCAGCGCGGTCACGATGCCGGTGGCGCCCGCCTGGCGGACATGGGACAGCGTCACCGGGTCCTCGGGGCCGAACCATCGCCATGTCTGTTCCATCCTGGGCCTCGTTCTTCTGGATCGGACTGCGCGAATCAAAGATTGGACCAGATTGCGCCTGCGGAGCGAGAAAATACCGAGTTCTCGGCTGTGTAAATCGTGAAATTGGGGATTGAACCGAATCTCATGCCGCCCTAACCATATTCTGGTCCAACGAATGGGGATGCGATGCTGGCTGCCCGACCTTTGCCGCCCGACCCCGACATCGCCCGCTCCGGCGCAGTTCACACGCTTGTGGCCGAGCTGCGCGCGATGATCGCGGCCGAGGGTCTGGTGACGGGCGACAGCCTGCCGACCGAACGGGAACTGTCGGAAAGGTTCGGCATGGCGCGCAACACGGTGCGCGAGGCGATCGGCGTGCTGCGCGCCTATGGCGTGATCGAGGTGCGGCCAAAGGTCGGCGCGGTGCTCATCAACCGGCACCTGTCGGCGGCGCTCGATGTGTTCTCGTTCCAGCTCTCGATTTCGCCCGAGACATTCGCCGACATCCAGGGTTTTCGCCAACTGGTCGAGGTCAATCTCTTTGATGCGCTCGCGCCGCACCTGACCATGGCCGACCTCGCCCGGCTCGAGGCGCAAAATGCCGCGATGCTGGCCGCGCCCGATGTCGCCGCCTGCGCCGCCGCCGATTATGCCTTTCACCACGCGCTGGTCGCCATCGCGGGCAATGCAACGCTGCGCGACGTCTATCGGATCATGGAGCCGGTGATCCTGCGGCTGATGGAGACAGGCAAGGAAACGCGCGGCCGCGACATGGCGCACGCCAGCCATGCCGCCATCATCCGCGCGCTGCGCGAGGGCGACAGGCTCGCCTATCAGTATTTCATGGCAGACCATCTGCATCAGGGGCTTGGCTTTTTCACGGCCACCACCCCGGAGGCAGCGCCATGAGCCAGCACCGCTGCAAGGGCGCTGGCCGGGGCCGCGAAGAATCTGCGGTAGAAATCTCTTGCAGAAACGAATTGCACTTGACGGGTCTGTCAAAGGGCAATGTTATCGCCACACCGTTCATTCGGAACCGGGGACTGGCCCTCAGAGGGCAGAACCCGGCCATCTCATGGGAGGAGATCATATGAAACGCCGTTCAATCCTCGGGGCAGCCGCACTTGCCGCCCTGACCACCGCCTTCAGCCCGGTCACGGCTGTGGCAGAGAGCCATTCGTTCACCATCGCGCTGGTGCCCGGCCTGACCACCGACGCCTTCTACATCACCATGCAGAAAGGCGCGCAGGCCGCGGCCGATGCACTGGGGGTCGAGCTTGTGTTTCAGGGCGCGCCCGACTTCAACCCGGTGACGCAGGTGCCGGTGCTCGACGCCGTCATCGCGCGGGGGCCCGACGCGATCCTGATCGCGCCGACCGACACCGTCCAGCTGATCGAACCGCTGCGCAAGGCATATGAAGCGGGCATTCCGGTCATCACGGTGGACACGTTCATCGGCAGCGGCGTCTATCAGACCGGCGCGGGTGATGCCGATTTCCCGCTGGCCTATATCGCGTCCGACAACGTGCTCGGCGGTCGCATTGCCGCGCGCGCGCTGGCCAATGCCATCGGCGGTGAAGGCAAGGTCTATGTGTCGAACGTGAACCCCGGCATCTCGACCACCGACCAGCGCGAAGCGGGATTCAAGGCCGAAATGGCCGAGAACTTCCCCGGTGTCGAAGTGCTGGAAACGCAGTTCAACGAAAACGACGCGAACAATGCCGCGAGCCAGTTGCAGGCCGTCTTTGCCCGCAACCCGGACCTCAAGGGCGTGTTCGGCGCCAACCTGTTCTCGGCTCTGGGCGCCGCCAATGGCGTGCAGCAGGCGGGGCAGTCGGGCGTGATCAAGGTTGTGGCCTTCGATGCACCGACCAGCATCGTGGACAACATCAACTCGGGCCTCGTTGACGTGGCCATCGCACAGCACCCGGCCGAAATCGGCTATTACGGTGTGGTGTCGGCCTATGCCCACCTGACCGGCAATTCGATCCCGGTCTCGATCGGCACCGGCTTTACCATCATCGACGCGTCCAACGTAAGCGACCCGGACGTGGCCAAATACATCTACTCCGACTGATTTCTCCCTAGACCGTCGGAGTATCTGCGGCCGGGCCCCTGCGGTCCGGCCGCACCTTGCCGCACAGGATGATCCATGACCCATGCCCCCGAGACCCATGTCGCGCCGCAGGCCGACCACGCCGATGTGCAGCTGACGCTGCTCCAGCGCATTGCCAACCTGCGCGCCTGGCTGTTCCTTGCCGCCCTCATCATCGGGTTCGAGGTCTGGGCCCGGGCCGATTTCGGCGGCTCGTTCATCCTCAACCCGTTCAACCTGCAATCCATCGCGATCTTTGCCGTGGTCCCGCTCTTGCTGGCGACCGGGCAGACCTTTGTCATCATCTCGGGCGGGATCGACCTGTCGCTGGGTTTCATCATGGGGCTGGCGGCCGTCGTCGCGGCGCATGTGATCAACTGGGCCGGCGGCGTCATGTCGCTGCCGATGGCGGTGCTCACCGGGATGCTGGTCGCCGTGGGCGTCGCGGCCATCCCCGGTCTGGTCAACGGCCTTCTGGTGTCGCGGCTGCGCATCCCGCCCTTCATCGGCACGCTGGGCATGTTCGGCGTGGCGCGCGGCGTGGCCTTCCTGCTTGCCAACGGCACCACCGTGCCGGTGCGCAACAGTTTCCTGTCCACCATCGGCAACGGCAAGATCCTGAACATCCCCTATATCGTCATCATCGCCGCGGTGTTCGTGCTGATCATGCACTACCTGCTCAGCCAGACCCGCTTTGGCCAGCACAACTATGCCATCGGCGCCAATGAACAGGCCGCGCGCCGCGCCGGCATCGACGTGAAGAACCACCTGATGAAGCTCTACATCCTTTCGGCCATCTGCGCCGGGCTTGCGGGTTTCCTCTATGCCGCGCGGTTCAGCGCCGGGGCCGCGCAGGCGGGCGAGCCGCTGCTGCTCGATTCTGTCGCGGCCGTGGTGATCGGCGGGGCGAGCCTTTTCGGCGGCTCGGGGACCATCCTGGGCACGCTTGCGGGCGCCTTCGTGATCGCGGTCATCCAGTACGGGCTGGTGTTCATGAACGTCAAACCCTTCTGGCAGTTCATTTCCGTGGGCGTCGTCATCATCATCTCGGTGCTGATCGACCAGGCCCAGCGCAACTATGGCGGAGGCCGGCAAAGTGAGTGAACCTCTCCTCGAAATCCGCAACCTGTCCAAGAACTTCGGCGCCGTGCAGGCCCTCCAGGACATGTCGATGACCATCGCCCCCGGCGAGGTCGTGGCGCTGGCCGGCGACAATGGCGCGGGCAAGACCACGCTGATCAAGGCGATCTCGGGCGTGTACAAACCCTCTGGCGGCGACATCCTGCTGCGCGGCGAAAAGGTCGAATTCGCGAGCCCGCAAGAGGCCCGCGAAAAGGGGATAGAGACGATCTACCAGGACCTCGCGCTGGCCGACAACCTGTCGATCGGGGCAAATATCTTTCTGGGCCGCGAACCGATGCGCCGCGCCTTCGGCTTTCTGCCGGTGATCGACCGCGCCAGGATGGCCGAAGCCGCCAAGACCACGATGGCGCTGCTCGACTTCCATGTGAACCGGATGGAAGCGCCGGTGTCGAACTTTTCCGGCGGCCAGCGGCAGGCGGTGGCGATCGGCCGCGCCGTCTACTGGAACGCGCAGATCCTCATCATGGACGAACCCACCGCGGCGCTGGGCGTGCCCGAACAGCGCAAGGTGATCTCGCTCATCCACCAGCTCAAGGCGCAGGGGCGCGGCGTGATCTTCATCAGCCATAACCTGCAGGACATCTTTGCCGTGTCCGACCGCATTGTGGTGCTGCGCCGCGGTGTGCGCGCCGGCGAACGGCGGATCAGCGAGACGACCCATGACGAGGTGGTCAAGCTGATGGTCGGCGGCTAGCCCATGTCCCGCCCGATCATCGCAGCGCTGGGTGAGCTGCTGGTAGAGTTCGTCTGCACCGACACCGATACGCAACATGCGCGGCCCGCCCCCTACATCGGCCCCTTTCCCAGCGGCGCGCCCGGCATCTTCATCGACCAGGCCGCTCAGATCATCGGGCAGGCGGTCTTTGCCGGGGCCGTCGGTGACGATCCCTTCGGCCGCGTGATCCTCGACCGGCTGCGCGCGCATGGCGTCGATGACCGGCTGATCGCGGTGACAGACAGGCCGACAGGCACCGCCCATGTCGCCTATGCCTCCGACGGCAGCCGCGCTTTCGTGTTCAACATCGGCCACAGCGCCGCCGCGATGCTGCCCGACGCCGCGACCATCGTCGCCGGTTTCGCCGCCGCCGGCGTCACCCATCTGCATATCTCCGGCTCGACCCTGGGCGACCCCGCCCTGCGCGCCACCGCCCGCACGGTTTGCGACTCACTTGTGCCGCAGGGCGTCATTCTGTCCATCGACCCGAACATCAGGCCCGAACTCCTGCGCGACGCAGGCTACATCGAGACCCTGCGCGCGCTCATCGCCCTGTCGCACCACGTCCTGCCCTCCGATGCAGACGCCGCAGCACTCTGGCCCGGCGCCGATTTCGCCGCCCTCGCCGCCGCCCTTCCCCACGCGCACAGCGTCGTGCTCAAGCGTGGCGACGCGGGCTGCATCGGCACTGACCGCCGCGCGGTCATTTCCCTGCCGGCCGATCCCGCCACCGTGATCGACCCCACCGGCGCGGGCGACTGCTTTTGCGCCACCTACATCGCCCTCACCGCCCTCGGCACGCCCTTTGCACGCGCTCTGTCCGAGGCCAATGCCGCCGGCGCCCGCGCCGTGACCGTGCGCGGCCCGATGGAGGGCAACAGCCCTCCGACCCCGCCGCCGGGCTGACCCCCCCGCTTCATCTTGCCCCAAATATCCCGGGGGGCGCGCGGCACGCGCGCGGGGGCAGCGCCCCCTCCCCCCTCACCGAAAGGACCGGCGCCATGCCCCCCAAACAGGACCGCCTCTTGCGTATCGGCGTGCTCGGCTGCGGCCCCATCGCCCAGGCCGCCCATTTCGAAAGCTGCACCAAGGCGCGCAATGCGACGCTCTACGCGATCTGCGACGTGGCCGACGACCTGCGCGACCGGATGGCCGCCACCCACGCCCCGGCGCGCAGCTATGCGGACTATGCCGCGATGCTCGCCGATCCCGACCTCGAGGCGGTGATCATCGCCACCTCGGACGCCTTCCATGTCCCCGCCGCGCGCATGGCGCTGGCGGCGGGCAAGCATGTGCTCTGCGAGAAACCCCTCGCCACCAGCGTGGAAGAGGCCGAAAGCCTGCGCGGCGTCGCGGGCAGGCTGGTGCTCCAGGTCGGTCACATGAAGCGTTACGACGCCGGGCTTCAGGCCGCCAAGGCCTTTGCAGAGACTGAAATGGACGCAATGGTCGCGCTCAAGGCCTGGTATTGCGACAGCACCCACCGCTACCCGATGACCGACGCGGTGCAGCCGCTGATGGTCACCTCGTCCCAGGCCCGCAAACCCGCAGAAAACCCCAAGGCCGACCTCGACCGGTATTACATGCTCGCCCATGGCAGCCACCTTGTCGATACCGCGCGCTTTTTCGGAGGCGAGATCGAAGCGGTCTCCGCGCGTCTCCTGAACCGCGCGGGCATCCGCACCTGGTTTGTCGATGTGACCTTTGCCAATGGCGTGCTCGGCCACCTCGACCTCACCGTCGCGGTGCGGATGGACTGGCACGAGGGCTTTCAGATTTACGGTGAAAACGGCTCTATACTGGCCAAAACCTACAATCCCTGGTATTACAAGACCTCCGAAGTGGACATCTTTCACGAAAGCGACGGCACCACGCGCCGTGTGCTGGGCGCAGACGGGCATTTCTACCGCCGCCAGGTGGAAGGCTTTGCCGACACCGTGCTCACCGGTCAGCGCACCGGCGGCGCCGATCTGGAGGATGGCATCGCCTCGGTCCGCGCGATGGTCGCCATCGCGCAATCGGCGCGCAACAGAGGCGAGACGGTGCGGCTTGCCGATGTCACGGGGCCGCTCTGATGCGGCTGGGTATCTTTGCCAAGACCTTTGCGGGCAGCGACCCGTTGACCGTGATGCAGGCCGCGCGCGCTGCGGGCTACGACGCCGTGCAATACAACATGGCCTGCTCTGGACTGCCTGCCATGCCCGATGTGATCACAACCGCGCAGGCGCAGGCCGTGACCGAGGCCACGCGGGCGACCGGCCTGCATGTCGCGGCCGTCTCGGGCACCTACAACATGATCCACCCCGACAGGAGGGTGCGCGAAACGGGTCTGCGCAGGCTCGGCGTGCTGATCGACGCCTGCGCGGGCCTTGGCACCGGGATGGTCACGCTGTGCACCGGCACCCGCGATCCCGACGATCAATGGCGCGCCCACCCCGACAACCAGAGCCCTGCCGCCTGGGACGATCTGCTGCGCGAGATGGCCAAGGCCTGCACCCTGGCCGAGGCGCGTGGCGTCCGGCTCGGCATCGAGCCGGAACTCGCCAATGTCGTGGACAGTGCCGCCCGCGCCCGGGCCCTGTTAGACACGCTCCAGAGCCCTGTGCTGGCCATCGTGCTCGACCCCGCCAACCTGTTCGAGACCGCGCCCGACCATGGCGAGATCATTGCCCGCGCGGTTGACCTGCTCGCAGGCCACATCGTCATGGCCCATGCCAAGGACCGCGCGCCCGATGGCAGTTTTGTCGCCGCCGGGCAGGGCGTGGTCGATTTCGCCGCCTTCATCGCCCGCCTGCGCGCGGCGGGGTTCGATGGCGACCTGGTCACACATGGGCTGAGCGCCGCAGAGGCCCCCGGCGTGGCACGCGTCCTCGCCGAGGCGCTGGCATGACCGGCTGGCTCCTGCGCGACGGTCTGCGCCTCGCCCTGCATGACGCGGGGGGCGGCGGGATGCCGGTTGTCCTGCAACACGGGCTCTGCGGTGACGCCCGCCAGACGGCCGAAGCGATGCCGCAAGACCCCCGCTTTCGGCGCATCACGCTCGACTGTCGCGGGCATGGTGGGTCGGAGTGCGGCGGCGACCTTTCGATCACGACATTTGCCGAGGACGTCGCCGCGATGATCGAGACGCTGCCGGGCCCGGTCGTGCTGGGCGGCATCTCCATGGGGGGGGCGATCGCGTTGCGGCTCGCCGTGACGCGGCCGGATCTGGTGCGCGCACTGGTCCTGATCCGCCCCGCCTGGGTGACCGACGCTGCCCCCGACAACATGGCGCCAAATGCGCTGGTCGGCCGGATGATTGCCGCCGGTCAGGGCGCATCTGCCTTTGCAGAGACTGATATGGCTCAACACCTCGCCCGCACCGCACCCGACAACCTCGGCTCGCTGACGGGCTTTTTTGCGCGCGAGCCGTTGGCGCAAACCGCCGCGCTGTTGCAGGCGATTTCAGCCGATGGCCCTGGCGTGACGCCCGCGCAGGTTGCCGCCATCACCGTGCCGACGCTCGTCTGCGCCACCGGGCGCGACCATGTCCACCCGGCAGCCCATGCCGGGCGGCTGGCCGCGCTGATCGGCGCGCGTCTGGTCGAACTGCCGCCAAAATCCAGTGACAAACAAGGCCATTTTGCCGCTCTCCATGCTGCAATGACCGCTTTCCTCGAGGAGCTTTGACCATGCCCAGACCCGCCGCCGGCTGGATGACCCGCCTGCCGACCGATCACCTGATCGCCGAATTCTCGATGTGGTCGGCCGACCTCTTGCGCCTGGCCGATGACCTCGACCGCATCACGCCCCATGCCGACATCCTGCATGTCGATGTGGCCGACGGGCATTTCGCCCCCGCGCTCCTGTTCTTTCCCGATCAGGTCGCCCGCTTGCGCGAGGCGACCACGATCCCGATCCATGTGCACCTGATGGTCGATGACGCCGTGCTGCTCGCGCAGATCGACCAGTTTGTCGAGGCGGGCGCCGACCTCATCAGCCTGCATGTCGAGAACGCCGCCCTGGCCGAGGCGGCCTTTGACCGGCTGGCGCAGCTTGGTGTCGCCGCCGGCATGGTGCTGCGGCTGGAAACGCCGGTCGAACAGGCCGCGCGCTGGCTCGGGCGGCTCGACATGCTCACGCTTTTGGGCACCGCCATCGGGGTCAAGGGGCAGGGGCTGAGCCCGCTCGCCTGCGACCGGCTGCGCACTGCCGGTGCGTTGATCGCCGCCACCGGCCGGCGGATCGTGCTCGCGGCCGACGGCGGCATCCGCGACACCACCGTGCCGCAATTGCGCGCCGCCGGGGCCGAGACGGTCGTGCTCGGCTCGCTCGCCTTTGGTGCGCCGGACCTGGCCGCACGGATGGGCTGGCTGCGCGCGCTCTGAACGGTGATTGACGCTGCCCGCCCCGGGTCTATCCTGCGCCTCACAACCGCAGGAGAGCATCATGACCGACCAGACCCCCATCGCCGCCGCCGACCCCATCGACCCCGTCCTGCTCGACCGGATGGCCGAGGTTGCGGTCAAGGTCGGGCTGAACCTGCAACCGGGGCAGGACCTGCTGCTCACGGCGCCCACCGCGGCGCTGCCCTTTGTGCGGCGCATCGCGGTGCATGCCTACAAGGCCGGCGCCGCCACGATCACGCCGCTGTTCAACGATGACGAGATCACGCTCGCCCGCTACGGCCATGCGCATGACCTGAGCTTTGACCGCGCGCCGGGCTGGCTTTACGACGGGATGGGCGCCGCATTTTCCGCCAATTGCGCGCGCATGGCCGTTGTCGGCGACAACCCGATGCTGCTGTCGGGCCAGGACCCCGACAAGGTCGCCCGCGCGGCCAGGGCCAATGCGGTGGCCTATCGCCCGGCGCTGACCTACATCAGCAATTTCGACATCAACTGGTCGCTCTGTTCTTATCCGCACCCCGCCTGGGCGAAACAGGTCTTTCCCGACCTGAGCGAACGCGAGGCCATCGCCGCCCTCGCCCGCGCGATCTTTGCCGCCTCGCGCGTCGATCAGCCCGACCCCGTCGCCAACTGGGCCGCGCATAACGCGCATCTGCATGACCGCGCCGCCTGGCTCAACGGCCACCGCTTCCATGCGCTGCATTTTACCGGTCCGGGCACCGACCTGACCGTGGGCCTGGCCGATGGTCACGCCTGGATGGGCGGGTCCTCGCCTGCCTCAAACGGTATCGTTTGCAACGCCAACATCCCGACCGAAGAGGTGTTCACCACCCCCCACGCCCTGCGCGTCGAAGGGCATGTCGCCGCGACCAAGCCGCTGTCGCATCAAGGCAGCCTGATCGAGAATATCGCCGTGCGCTTCGAAGGCGGCCGCATCGTGGAGGCGCATGCCTCGCGCGGCGAAGAGGTGCTGCGGCGCATCCTCGCCTCGGACGAGGGCGCAAGCCGTCTGGGCGAGGTTGCGCTGGTGCCGCATGGCTCGCCCATCTCGGCGAGCGGCCTGCTGTTCTTCAACACGCTGTTTGACGAAAATGCTGCAAGCCACATCGCGCTGGGCAATTGCTACAGCAAGTGTTTCACCGACAGCGCCCTGACCCCCGAGCAGGTCGCGGCCCAGGGCGGCAACAAGAGCGTGATCCACATCGACTGGATGATCGGATCGGACAAGATCGACGTCGATGGCGTGGCCGCCGATGGCAGCCGCACGCCGGTCATGCGCAAGGGCGAATGGGCCTGATCAGAGCCTGTTCTACGCCTGCCGCAGCACGTCCAGAAACGCCGCGCCAAAGCGTGCGGCGTGGCGTTCGCCGATGGCACGGGTGATCCCGGCGATGTCGCCGGGCCGCGCCTGTGCCAGCCGTGCGATCTGCGCGGCGGTGCAGGTCATCGGCTTGCCCGTGCCATCATCCCCGCGCATCAATTCCGCCTGCACGGCGAGCAGCCGGTCATAAACCGTGCCCTCATCGCGCCCGGCCAGCTTGCGCCGCGCCGGATGCACCGTGACCTCTGCCCCTGTGATCACAGCCAGAAATTCGCGCCCGTAGCTTTCGAGCTTTTTCGCCCCCACCCCACCGATCCGCGCCATGGCGTCCAGAGTCCTGGGACGCGCCTGCGCCATCTCGATCAGGGTCTTGTCGGTGAATATGATATAGGCCGGCACCTGCGCCGCCTCGGCCAGCGCGCGCCGCTTGGCCTTGAGCGCCGAAAGCAGCGGCGCGTCCTCCTCGCCCACCAGCACATGCACCCTTGGGCCCGATCGCGCCGCGCGCAGGATGTCGCGGCGCAGCGTGATCTGCGCCTCGCCGCGCAGGATCGGGCGCGCCTTGTCGGTCATGCGCAGCGCGCCATGCCGGTCGGGGTCGGGGCGCATCAGGTCATGGCCCATCATCTGACGAAACAGCGCCTGCCACTGCGCCTTGCTGTGGTCGCGCCCGACGCCAAAGGTGGGCAACGCGTCATGCCCGCGCGCGCGCACCTTGTCCGTCAGCGTCCCGGTCAGGATATCGATGAGATGGCCCGCGCCAAACCACTCCTCCGTCCGCAGCGCAGCCGACAGCGCCATGCGCACCGGCGTCGTGGCGTCGAAAACCTCGGCCGGGCTGTCACACAGGTCGCAATGCCCACACGGCCCCGCCGTTTCGCCAAAGTAGCCCAAAAGCGTCACCCGCCGGCAACTCAGCGCCTCGGCAAGACCCAGAAGCGCATTCAGCCGCCCATGGTCGGCATCCTTGCGCTCGCGCGGCGCCACCCCCTCGTCGATCTGCTGGCGGCGATAGCGGATGTCGTCGGGGCCATAGAGCGTCAGCGTCTCGGCCGGCGCCCCGTCGCGGCCCGCGCGTCCGATCTCCTGATAATAGGCCTCGATCGACTTGGGCAGGTCGGCATGCGCAACCCAGCGGATGTCGGGCTTGTCGATCCCCATGCCAAAGGCCACCGTCGCCACCACGATCAGCCCGTCCTCGCGCTGGAACCGGGTTTCGGCGATGCGCCGGTCCTCGGCCTCCATCCCGCCATGGTAGTGCAGCGCGGCATGGCCGGCCTCGCGCAGCGCCTGCGCCAGCGTCTCGGTCTTGGCGCGCGTCCCGCAATAGACGATGCCCGACTGCCCCTTGCGCGCAGCGGCAAAGCGCAGGATCTGCTCGCGCGGGCCATCCTTGACGGCAAAGGCGAGGTGGATATTGGGCCGGTCGAACCCGCGCAGGAATATCGCGGGCGCCACCCCGTCAAAAAGTCGCGCCACGATCTCGTCGCGCGTCTCGGCATCCGCCGTCGCGGTAAAGGCGGCAAGCGGCACACCCAGCGCCCGGCGCAGATCGCCGATCCGCAGGTAATCGGGGCGGAAATCATGCCCCCACTGGCTCACGCAATGCGCCTCGTCCACGGCGATCAGGCTCGCCCCCACCCGGCGCAGCATGCCCAGCGTCGCCGGGTTCGCCAGCCGCTCGGGCGCCATGTACAAGAGCTTGATCCGTCCGGCAGCGAGCCCCTCCCACACCGCGTCGGTCTCTTCCTCGGTATTGCCCGAGGTCAGCGCGCCCGCGCCCACCCCCGCCTCATGCAGCCCGCGCACCTGGTCGCGCATCAGCGCGATCAGCGGCGATATCACCACCGTCACCCCGTCTCGCGCCAGCGCAGGGAGCTGGAAACACAGCGACTTGCCCCCGCCCGTGGGCATGATGGCGAGCGTATTGCGCCCGGCCATCACCGCCTCGACAATCTCGGCCTGACCGGGCCGGTAGGCGTCAAAGCCAAAGACATCGCGCAAAAGCGTGGCGGCGGGCATGTTTATGTCTGACCTGTCGGCGATAGGGCTGCTCTTTCCCGGCACCCTACCGGCGCGCGCGCCCGCTTTCCAGCCCACGCGCGCTCATGGCTTCTCTGTGCCCCAAATACTCACGGCCGCACCTCAGCCAAAGACACCGACATTGTTCGAAAGCACGATCTGCAACGCATAGATCGCCACCAGCGCCACCAGCGGGGCAAGATCGACCCCCCCCATCGGCGGCAACACCCGGCGGATCGGCGCATAGAGCGGCTCGAGCAGGCGGTTCAGCCCATACCAGACCTGCGCCACCAGCGGCTGGCGGATATTGAGCACCTGAAAGTTGATCAGCCAGCTCATGATGAAATGCGCGAGGATGAAAAACCGGGCAATCCCCAGCACCAGCATCAAAATCTCGTAGAGCGATTGCATCTCGGCCTCTTCCTCGGGGTTTTCTCACCTGTCTGAGGTAGTCGCGCGGCACCCAAAGGGCAATCCCCCCGCACGACCCGCAATGCCCCGGCGTCAGGGTTGACGGCGCAGCGCGCCCTCCTAGTGTCGCCCCGTTCACATCCCGAGGTTGCAGCCCGTGTATCCCTTTGTCCGCATGCCGTATCAACTCTGGCGCCATCGCAACGACGCGCCCCTGCCGCCGCTCGGCACCCATGTCAGCCAGCACATCTGCTGGCCCTGGGATCTCGATTTCTGGATGGAGCTCAACAACGGCCGCACGCTCACGCTCTATGACCTCGGACGGATGCCGCTGGCCGCGCGGACCGGGCTGACGCCGGTATTGCGGCGCAAACGCTGGGCGATGAGCATCGTCGGCGCCTCTGTGCGCTACCGCCGCCGCGTGCGCGCCTTTGACCGGCTGGTGATGAAGAGCCGGATGTTGGGCTGGGACGACCGTTTTGTCTATTCCGAACAGTCGATGTGGCGCAGCGATGGCGAATGTTCCTCGCATGCGCTGTTCCGCTCGGCCGTCACCGGCGGGCGCGGCATCATTCCCCCGCACACGGTTCTGGCCGAAATGGGCCATGCCGACCTGCCCTCACCGCCGCTGCCCGACTGGGCGCAGGCCTGGGTCGCGGCCGAGGCCACGCGGGTCTGGCCACCGATGCCGGACGTCTGAGCCAAAGCATTTCTTGCCAGACCTGTCCTTTCCGGCTCATATCGCTTGCAAAACGGGGGGGGCAGGCATGGCGAGTTTGAAACAGCGCATCTGGGGCTGGATGTGGTTTGACTGGGCGCAGCAGCCCTATGCCACGCTGGGCCTGACCTTCATCTTCAGCCCCTATTTTGCCGCTGTCGCCGCCGGGTATTTCATGGCGCAGGGGCTGGAGAGCCAGGCCGCCGGCGCACAGGCGCAGAGCCTGTGGTCGCTGGGCCAGACGCTGTCGGGCCTGGTGATCGCTATTTCCGCCCCCTTCATCGGCGCCTGGGCCGACGCCTCGGGGCGCAAGCTGCCGTGGATTGCGGTGTTTTCCGTGATCGCGGTGATCTGCTCTGCCGCGCTGTGGAACCTCACGCCCGATGGCACCACGCTGATCGCCATGCTGGTGGTTTTCTGGATCGGCTTCATCGCGTCGGAATCCGCGCTCAACATCAACAACGCGATGCTGCCCGCACTGAGCAATGAACGCACCATCGGGCGGCTGTCGGGGTCGGGCGCGGCATTCGGCTATTGGGGCGGCGTGCTGTCGCTGTTCATCATGCTGCTGTTTCTGGCCGAAAACGACAAGGGCGTCACGCTGATCGGCACTGCGCCGCTCTTTGGCCTCGACCCGGACGCGCGCGAAGGCACGCGGTCTGTCGGGCCCTTCATCGCGATCTGGTATGCGCTGTTCATCATCCCGTTCTTCATGTGGTCGCGCGAGGATGGCACCGCGCGCGAGAAACGGCCCAGCATCGACCTCGTCTGGCGCAACCTCAGACAGACCGGGCGCGAGGTGATGCGCCGCCGCTCGCTGGGCTCGTTCCTGCTGGGCTCGATGCTCTACCGCGACGCGCTCAACGCCGTTTACAGCTTTGGCGGGATCTATGCGGCGCTGGTGCTGGGCTGGCAGACGATCCAGATCGGCGTGTTCGGCGTCATCGCGGCCATCGCGGCGGCGATATTGACCTGGGTCGGCGGGATCATGGACCAGCGGCGCGGGCCAAAGCCGGTGATCGTGTTTTCCTGCTGGGTGCTGGTCGCGGTCTCGGTCGTGATCGTCGGCATGTCGCGGCAAAGCCTGCTGGGCATCCCCTTGGCCGAAGGGTCGCTGATCCCCGACATCGTGTTCTACATCTGCGGCGCGATCCTGGGTGGCGCGGGCGGCGCGATCTATTCCGCCTCGCGCACGATGATGGTGCTGCACAGCCATCCCGACCACCCCGCCGAGGCGTTCGGCCTCTTTGCCCTGACCGGCAAGGCGACGGCCTTTCTCGCCCCGGCGCTGATCGGGCTGTTCACATGGGCGTTGGGGTCGGTGCAATTGGGCTTTATCCCGGTCATCGCGCTTTTCCTCACCGGGCTTTTCCTGTTACGCTTTGTCAAAGCGAACGGAGACAGGGACGAATGGTCCGCAAACTTGCCACAGTCGCGCTGATCCTGGTGCTGGCGGGCTGCCAGACCGACCGGCCGGCAAGCCCCGCGCGCGATGGCGAGGGGGCCGTGGGCCGCGCCAGCATCTCGACCCAGAACGCGAATGACAGCCGCATCGCCAAGACGCTGTTCGGCGCGATGAGCTTTGCCTCGGCGCAGCCGCCCGAAGCCATCGGCGGCTTTTCGCGGGGCTGTCAGGCGGGCGCCGTGCAACTGCCAGAGTCCGGGCCGACCTGGCAGGCGATGCGCCTGTCGCGCAACCGCAACTGGGCGCAGCCCGTCACCGTGCAGTTCGTCCAGGACCTCAGCCGGTTTGCGGCCACCCAGCCGGGTTGGGCCGGCCTCTATATCGGGGACATGAGCCAGCCGCGCGGCGGGCCGATGCTGACCGGGCATGCGAGCCACCAGACCGGGCTCGACGCCGATATCTGGATGCTGCCGCCCCGCCGGCTCGACCTGTCGCGGCAGGAGCGCGAGGATCTCTCCTCGATCCGCATGGACCGCAGCAGCGGCGCCTATGTGAATGGCGACTGGAGCGCGCAGCATATGGCGATCCTGCGTGCCGCCGCCTCCGACCCGCGCGTGAACCGCATCTTTGTCTTTGCCGGGGCCAAGGTCGCGATGTGCGATGCCGAAACCGGCGACCGCACCTGGCTCAACAAGATCCGGCCCTGGTATGGGCACAACTACCATTTCCACGTCCGGCTGAACTGCCCCGCCGGCGCGCGCGGTTGCGAACCGCAGGCCGCGATCCCGCCGGGCGATGGCTGCGAGGATGCGCGTCAATGGGTGCGCGACATCCTCAACCCGCCGCCGCCCGACCCCAACGCGCCGCCGCCGCGCCCGCGGGGAGAGCTCACCATGGCCGCGCTGCCGGGGCAGTGCCTCAACGTGCTCAACAGCAACTGACGCGATGCACAGACGACTTTTGCCGGCCCTCATGGCCGGGGCCCTCCTCTTTGCATCCATGACCCATGCCGAGGCAGAGCTGGTTTCTGCGATCATCTGGGAGGGCGACAGCCCGCATTTCGGTGGCTTTTCCGCGATCCATGTCGATGACGACGGGCTGGGCTTTGTCGCGCTGAGCGACCGTGCCGCGCTGGTCGAAGGGCGATTCCTGCGCGATGCGCAGGGCGTGATCGTCGGCGCAGAGGCGGGCAGCCCGATGCTGCTGCGCGACCGCGACGGCGCCCCGCTGCGCGGCCCGCTGGCCGATAGCGAGGGGATCGCCGTCGGGCCGGACGGGCGGCTCTACATCGCCTTTGAAGGGCGCGCGCGGGTGCGGGTGCAGGACGGGGCGACAGGCAGGCCCCGACTGCTCCCCCGCCATCCCGATTTCGACGCGATGGCGCCCAATGCCTCGCTCGAGGCGCTGGCCATCGCGCCTGAAGGCACGCTTTATGCCATTCCCGAACGCTCGGGCCGCGCGAACCGGCCCTTTCCGGTCTATCGCTACCGCAACGGCGCCTGGGATATTCCCTTCGCCCTGCCGCGCCTCGGCTCCTTTCTGGTGTCGGGGGCCGATATCGGCCCTGACGGGATGCTCTACGTGCTCGAGCGGGACTTTGCCGTCCTCGGATTTCGCAGCCGGGTGCGGCGTTTTGCGCGCGACGGCAGCGGCGAGACGGTGCTGCTGGAGACGCGCACCGGCGCGCACGACAACCTCGAAGGCCTCTCTGTCTGGCGCGATGCGGCGGGCGACATCCGTATCACGATGATCGCGGATGACAATTTCGGCGCCTTCCAGCGCAACGAGATCGTGGAATATCGCATTGCGCCCTGACGACGGCCCCGACGAAGGCCCCGACGAAGGCCCTGACGAAGGCCCTGACGACGGCCCGGACGAAGGCCCCCACGAAGGCCTTGACGCTGACGCGACGCGGGTCTAGCCGATAGCGTCCCCCCTCGGGGGCCAAGTCGCCGCACCCTTGTCAAAACGGAAACCAACATGCGCTATCTTCCCGGCATCCTTGCCATGGCCGCCATCGTCGTGGCCTCCAATATCCTCGTGCAATTCCTGATCCTCGACGGGCTTCTGACCTGGGGGGCGTTCACCTATCCGCTGGCGTTCCTCGTGACCGATGTGGTCAACCGCCTCCACGGCCCGCAGGCGGCGCGGCGGGTGGTGCTGGCGGGGTTCATCGTCGGTGTGGTCTGTTCGCTGATCGGCACGCAGGTGATGACCGAATTCGGCCCTGCGGTCGCGCTGCGGGTGGCGGTCGGGTCTGGCACGGCGTTTCTGGTGGCGCAGATGCTTGACGTGGCGGTGTTTGACCGGTTGCGCGGCGGGGACTGGTGGCGCGCGCCGCTGGCCTCGACACTGATCGGGTCGGCGGTGGATACGGCGCTGTTCTTCACCATCGCCTTTTCCGGCGCTTTCGCCGTTTTCGGCCCGCAGGCCAATGCGGCCGTCATCTGGGCGCAAGACCCCGCGCCCTTTCTGCTGGTCGGGCCGATGGCGCCGCTCTGGGTGACGCTGGCGGTGGCAGACTGGGGCGTCAAACTGGCGCTGGCGCTGATCGCGCTGATCCCGTTCCGCCTCATTGTCAGGCAAATGCAGCGCCACCCGGCATAATCGCGCGGATAGTGAAAATTGTTTTGACAAACACAAAATCTGTGCCACCTTTGGGTCAACAGCAACCCAATGAAAGGAGGTGATCCAGTGTCGAGAAAGAGATTGGAGAAGTGCGTCGGGACAGCTTGGGGAGGGCGCAACTGAGGCAAACCTCGGTTGGGTAATTCCCTGGTGGACCACGGTCTAACCGACCCCACCTCCTGAACTTTCGAAGGGTCGTCTCTGGCATCAGGGACGGCCCTTTTTGATCGCCCCTACGGCCGATCGTCGAGGACAGCCATGATCTCGGCCTCGGTCTGGGCAATTGCGGCGAGGATGTCGGCCTCAAAGGCATCGCGCGAGATCTCTTCTTCAAGCCGCAGCATCGCGTAATCCACGCCGATCCAGACCGCGACCCCGCCGGCGATCCCGCCGATGACCCCACCGGCCACAGTGCCAAGCCCCGGCACCACGCTGCCGCCTGCCGCGCCGGTGCCGCCACCGATCAGAACACCGCCGCCGATACTCAACCCCTTGCTGCCGGCCATCTTGACCAGCGCGGCCGCCGCCGCCTTGAACGCCGAGCCCAGCGACACCTTGGCGATCACCTTGCCCACAAGAACGCCCGCCATCCCCGCGCCGATCACGCCAGAGAGGCCCGCGGACGTCAGACGCGCCTCGAGGCGGATCGCATCCTCATGCAGCGCGATGGTCAGAAACTCCGCTGGCCGGGTGTTGACTGCGTCCAGCGTGAACATATCGCTGGGCAGGTTCGTGCAGCCGGCGAGCAAGGACCTGCGGTTCTGCTGGTAGATATCGGCAAGGATCGCGCCCGCCTCGAGCGCCTGGATCGCGGTGCGCAGCTCTGCCAGCGGATCATCCGTGCCGAGACGGTCCTGCAACTGATCGTTGAGGTAGGTCCCGCCGTTTCCGATGAGGATGTTCAGCGTGCGCAGATATTCTGCCCCCAGACTGTAATACCAGTCGAGGAACACGGGCACATTGGCACGCATCCTGTCAAACCCGACCTCCACAGCCGCGGCCACATCCGCCTTTTGCCGGGCAATCACCGCGGCCAGATCGGCATCGAGCGCCGCGACCTGTACAATCGTGCCCCGCGGGCAGACAAGCTCGCCGATCTGGTCAACCTCGACGGAACGGCGCAGATCAGACGGGAGCAGAAGGTCCGCGATCATCGCGGGCGGCGTGCTGTCAGGCGACACTGTCGCCAGTTGCGGCGAGGCGCCCGCACCGGCCTGTGCAAGCTCCGGCCCCTCTGTCTGGACCGACACGGCGGGCAGGGCCGCCTGCTCGAAACGGACCAGCGTCTGCAGGCCGGTCAACAGCGCGATGACGCAGATCGCGCTGAACAGAGCCGCCTGGCGCGGCTCGACGCGCGCAGGGTCATCCGCATCGGTTGGCCGCAGGATACGCCGCATCTCGCGCAGCGGGATCAGACAGGCGGCAAAGACAAGGGCGACACCGGCGAAATAGCCAAAACTGGACACAAGACGCCAGATGATGACCGCAAAGTGCAACCCCACCGCCTCGGCCTGCGCCTCGGCCCAGGCCTTGGCACCCGACCAGAGCGCGAGCGTGTCGGTCCATTGCTCGATCAGGAGGCTTGAGCCCGTGTAGCGGGGCTGCGACATCATCATGTCGCGCAGGTCGCCCGCCGGTGGCTGCGCCGACAGGGCGGCAAGGCAGAGCGTGAGGATGAACGCCGTCACGCTGGTCACAATGTAGATCGTCGGCCGCAGCCGGGCATAGGGTCGCAGGTCGGCGGCAACCACACGGTTGACGCCTATCGACACGACCAGGACCAGCACCGCCGCCGCCCCGATCCAGAGCAGGGCGCGCGACCCATCGGCGATCAGCGCCGCCATGACGCCAGCGCCTGCGAGCAGCGCCGCGGGCACGGCTGCAACCAGGCGAAACAGATGTCCCGAGAGAAACCCGCCCCACCAGACCGGCCGCAGCAGGACCGCCCGCGCATGGGCACTGCGCAGCGCCGACACATAGGCAATCGCCACCCAGACCGGCACCGCGACGATCAGGATCGTCAGGCCGCCCTGCAACAGCACCCAGTGCCCGGCGCTCTGCGCCATCCAGGCCAGCAGGGCGACGATCACCATGGCACTGATGCCGAAGCGCACGAAGGACGACATGGAAACTCCGGCAAAAGCGCTGTCAGGCTTGCATACTCTGTCTGGCATGATCAACCATCGTGGGCAAGGAGGCGGGCCATGCTGCGGATCAACGACACCATCACCATCGCGGATTGGGAGCTGTCCGAGCAGTTCATCCGCGCCTCCGGCCCCGGCGGCCAGAACGTGAACAAGGTGAGCACGGCGGTCGAGTTGCGGTTCGAGGCCGAACGCTCGCCCGCGCTGCCCGATCCGGTCAAGCGGCGGCTCAGGCGGCTCGCCGGATGGCGCTGGACCGGCGAGGGGGCGATCGTGATCCAGGTGCAGGACACCCGCAGTCAGGCCCGCAACCGCGAAATCGCGCGCGAAAGGCTGGCGGAGCTGATCCGCGAGGCCTGCGTCGTGCCGAAACGGCGCGTGGCGACAAAACCGACCTATGGGTCGGTCAAGCGGCGGCTCGAGGGCAAAAAGGTGCGGGCGGCGGTCAAGGCCGGGCGCGGCAAGGTCGAGGGCGAGGACTAGAGGCTGCCCAGATGCCGCGCGCCCCGCGCCCGGGCGAGCGCGATCTGCCGCTGGCGTTCGCGGAACCGGTCCTTGTCGGCGGGCGTCGTTTCGGCGGCGCAATGGTGGCAGGCGACGCCCTCTTCATACGCGGGCCGGGCGCGGTCGTCGGGGTGCAGCGGACGCCGGCAGGCATGGCAAAGCACATGCGGCCCCTCGGCCAGCCCGTGGCCCACCGACACGCGCCCGTCGAACACAAAGCACTCGCCCGCCCAGAGGCTCTGCTCTGCCGGAACCTCTTCGAGGTATTTCAGGATGCCGCCTTGCAGGTGATAGACGTCAGCCACGCCCTGCCCCAGCAGGTAATTGGTCGATTTCTCGCAGCGGATGCCGCCGGTGCAGAACATCGCGATGCGCTTGCCCAGGAACCTGTCCTTGTTCGCGTCCCACCAGGCGGGAAACGCGCTGAACGTCTCCGTTCCGGGATCGACCGCGCCGCGGAAGGTGCCGATGGCGACCTCGTAGCTGTTGCGCGTGTCGATCACGGCGACATCGGGCGCGGCGATCAGCGCGTTCCAGTCGGCGGGGGCGACGTAATGGCCCACGGCGGCGCGCGGGTCCACATCGGGCTGGCCCATGGTGACGATCTCGCGCTTGATCCGCACCTTCATCCGGGTGAAGGGCTGCGCGCTGGCGCGGCTTTCCTTCCACACCAGCCCGTCACAACCGGGCCAGGCCCGGATATGGGCGAGCACGGCGTCGATCCCGCCGCGACTGCCGGCGATGGTGCCGTTGACCCCCTCGGGCGCGAGCAGCAGCGTGCCGCTGATCCCCTGCGTGCGGCACAGGTCGAGCAACGGGCCGCGCAGCGCCGCGGGATCGGGAAAGCGGGTGAAATGGTAGAGGGCGGCGACGGTGAACATGGCGCCACGCGATACGCCTTGTGGCGCGGCGGAGCAAGCGCGCCCTTGTCCCGCGGACAGGAGCGGGGCACCGGGCTGCGGAGCCTCCGGCGGGAGTATTTGGGGCACAAAGAAGCCGGGCGCGGCCCTGTTGACCCGATGTCCCGCATTGCCTAGGCAGAGGTCGGACCTGAGAGGAGAGACGCGATGCAGGACGCGCCCCATGCGCTGCTGGTGATCGATGTGCAGAATGACTTTTGCCCCGGTGGTGCGCTGGCCGTGGCAGAGGGCGACGTCATCGTGCCGGGGATCAACGCGCTGATGGCCGATTTCGCCGTCGTGGTCCTGACGCAGGACTGGCACCCTGCGACGCATTCGTCCTTTGCGAGCCGGCATCCGGGCGCGGCGCCCTTTTCCGAGACCCGGATGCCTTACGGGCCGCAAACGCTCTGGCCCGACCATTGTATCCAGAACAGCACCGGGGCGGATTTCCACCCTGGCCTGACCGCGGGGCGCGCCGACATGATCCTGCGCAAGGGGGTCAACCCGGCCATCGACAGCTATTCGGCCTTTTTCGAGAACGACCGGCAGACGGCGACCGGGCTTGACGGCTATCTGCGCAGCCGCGGGATCACCGCGGTCACGCTGGTCGGACTGGCCACGGATTATTGCGTCGCCTATTCGGCGCTCGATGCCGCGCGGCTGGGGTTCGCTGTGACGGTGCGGGGCGATCTGTGTCGCGCCATCGATCTGAACGGGTCGCTCTCTGCCGCGCTGGTGCAGATGCAGGAGGCGGGCGTGACGCTGGCCTGACGGCGGCAAGGGCCGGGTGCGGGATCAGCCTTTGGGTTGACCGACCTGCCGGCCGGCGTCGGGCGGGCGGGGCAGAGCGGCATGCGCTGCGGCGAGCGGGCGCAGCCGTTGCAGGATGTGCGGCGGCGCGGTGCAGGCGCGACCGGCAGCCATGTCCACATGCAGCAACATCTGTTCGATGGTGGCAAGGGTGCGGTCAGCGCAGGTGATCGTGACAAACACGTGCAGCCGTTTCTCATCGGCGGCGAGGATCTGGAGGGCACCGGTCAGGCAGTCACCGAGCCGCGCCTCGCCCTTGTGCCGGATGTGGGTTTCGGCGGTGTAGTAGCTGAACCCCTTGGCCACATGGCCGAGGTCGGCACCGATCAGCCGCAGAAAGGTGTCGGTGGTTTCGGAACAGGCAAAGAGATAGCGGCTTTCGGTCATGTGGCCGTTGTAGTCGATCCAGGCGGGCAGCACCTCCATCCGCGCGAGGGTGAGCGGGGCGGTGTCCGAAGGCTGGGACAGAGCCTTTGCCTCGCCGAAGCAGACCGGCACCATCCCGATGCCCAGCAAGATGGCCATCGCCGCCCGGACCAGCGAAGGGTCCGAAGCGGGGGTAGGCAGCAGCGTGACCACGGGCAGGAGATGGACCGGGCGCATCGGGCGGGCCACGAGGATCCTGGCGGGGTGCGCCGCACCCTGCTGCAGAGCGAGAGGGTCGAAGCCGCCGGATGAGCAGACCAGCGTGTCAGGTGCGGCCTTCTGGATCTGCGCGAGGACCTGGTGCTTGAGGTCCAGATGTTCGGGCACCGATTCCTGGATATAGTCGGCCCCCTGCACCGCCTCCGCGACCGTGGCGGCCAGATGCAGCACGGGCGGGGTGGCGCGGACCCCGGCAAGCCCCCTGTCGAGGTGGCGGGCCGCGCCCGGGTCGGGATCGAACACCGCCACGTCCCAGCCGGCGCGCAGGAAGCGGTCGGCCCAGCCGCTGCCGATAACGCCACAGCCTATGATCGCGGCCTTGCGTTTCGTGATCGCTGCCATCCTGCCCCCCCTCTGGCCGGTGCCGTCAGCCGCCTGTCATATAGGGCATCAGCACGACCTCGCTTTCGGGGTTGATCGCGGTGAACCAGGCCTCGCGGTAGATCAGCCCGTCCACCGCCAGCGACACGCCGCGCGTGATCTGCGGCGCGAGGCCGGGGTAGTCCTGCGACAGCCGGTCGAGCAGCTCCTTGAAGGTCCGCGCCTCGACCTCGACCCGCCCCTTGCCATCGGTGAACCGCCGCAGCGAACCCCAGATGACCACGGCGACCATCCGCTAGCTGCCCGAAAGCGCGGCGAGGATGCGCGGCGGCGACATCGGCAGGCGATTGAGCCGCAGCCCGATGGCGCGCGACACGGCATTCGACAGCGCGGCGAGCGGCGGCACGATCGGCGTCTCGCCCACGCCGCGCACGCCGTAGGGGTGGCCGGGGTTGGGGATTTCGAGGATCACCGTGTCGATATTGGGCAGGTCAGACGCCACCGGAATGCGGTAGTCGAGGAAACCGGGGTTCTGCAACCTCCCGTCCTCGCCATAGATGTATTCCTCGTTGAGCGCCCAGCCGATGCCCTGCACCGCGCCACCCTGCATCTGCCCCTCGACATAGGAGGGGTGCACGGCCTTGCCCGCATCCTGAAACACGGTGTAGCGCAGCACCTTGGTCGCGCCGGTCTCGCGGTCCACCTCGACATCGACCAGATGCACGCCAAAGCTCACGCCCGCGCCATCGGCGTTGAATTCGTGGTGCCCGGCGATCGGCCCGCCGGTCTGGAACGACACCGCCGCAATCTCGGCCAGGCTCATCGGGGGGAACTTGCCCGCGTTGGGGCCGCAGGGCTGCGCCGCGCCATCCACCCATTCCACCGCATCGGGGTCGATGCCCCAGATCGCGGCGGCACGGGCGCACATCTTGGCCACCGCATCCTGTGCGGCCTTGATCGTGGCGAGCCCCACGGCAAAGGTCACGCGGCTGCCGTCGGTCACGTCATTGTGGCCCAGTGACGCGGTATCCGCGACGATGGTGCGGATCTTCTCATAGGGCAGGCCCAGCTCTTCGGCGGCCATCTGGCTGATCGCGGCGCGCGAGCCGCCGATGTCGGGGTTGCCCTCGGTCACGCCGACGGTGCCGTCGGTATTGATGTTGAGCGACACGCAGGTATTGCCGCCAAAGTTGAACCAGAACCCCGCCGACAGCCCCCGCCCCTGACCGGGGCCGAGCGGCGCGTGGTAATGCGGATGCGCCTTGGCCGCCTCGAGCGTGGCGACCAGCCCGATGTCGTCAAAGGTCGGCCCGTAGGACGACAGCGTGCCCTTGCGCGCGGCGTTCTTCAGCCGCACGTCGAGCGGGTCGAGCGCGAGCGTCTGGCACAGTTCGTCCACCACGCTTTCCACCGCATAGATCGCCATCGGCGCGCCGGGGGCGCGATAGGCGGCCTCCTTGGGCCGGTTGGTCAGCGCGTTCCAGCCCAGCGTGCGCACGGCGGGCATGTCATAGGCGGCAAAGGCCGATTGCGCCCCCATATCGACGGTGCCGCAGGGAAAGGCCCCGCCGGAATAGCGCAGCACCGCCTCGCCTGCCGTGATGCGGCCGTCGCGGGTCATGCCGATGCGCACGTCGATGGAGGATGATACGGTCGGCCCGGTGGCGCGGAACACCTCGTCGCGCGACATCACGATCTTGACCGGCCGCCCGGCCTTGCGCGACAGCGCCAGCGCGACGGGCTCGATAAAGACCGTCGTCTTGCCGCCAAAGCCGCCACCGATCTCGGAGGCGGTGACGCGCAGCTGGCTCGCCTCCATCCCCATCAGCGCGGCGCAAACGGTGCGCACATTGTACTGGCCTTGTGTGCAGCACCACAGGTCGGCCTTGTCCTCGCCGGTAAAGGTGGCGAGGCAGGCGTGCGGCTCGATATAGCCCTGATGCGTCGCGGCGGTGGTAAAGCTGCGCTCGACGATCACATCGGCGGCGGCAAAGCCCGCGTCCACATCGCCATGGCCGAACTCGCAATGATGGGTGACATTGGGCGACATGCCCGCCGGCACGCTTTCATTCGCGCGGCCGGCCTGCACCACGGGCGCGTCAGGGCGCATCGCGGCGTCCACATCGGTGACATGGGGCAGCGCCTCATAGGTCACATCGATCAGTTTCAGCGCCGCGCGGGCGATGGCGGGGGTGGTGGCGGCAACGGCGGCGACGGCGTGCCCGTCATAAAGCACCACATCGCGCGCCATGCAGTTGACGAGGATATCGTCGAGGCCCGCATCGTCCTGCGCCATGAAATCGGCGGCGGTGACGATCGCCTTGACCCCCGGCAGCGCGGCGGCGGCGGCGGTGTCGATCGCCACGATCCGCGCATGGGCATGCGGGCTGCGCAGGATCTGCGCGCTCAGCATCCCCGGCGCGGTGACATCGGCGCCATACATCGCGCGGCCTGTGACCTTGTCGATGCCATCGGGGCGCGGCGGGCGGGTGCCGACGACCTTGAACACACGGGTGTCGTTGTTATCCCTGGGCATCGGCGGTCTCCCTCATCGTCCTGGCGGCGGCCTGCACCGCGTGGATGATCTTGTCATAGCCCGTGCAGCGGCACAGGTTTCCGGCGAGCCAGTAGCGCAGCTCGGTGTCCGTCGGGTCGGGGTTGCGGTCGAGCAGCGCCTTGGCGGCGACAAGGATCCCCGGCGTGCAGATGCCGCATTGCAGCGCCGCATGGTCGATAAAGCTCTGTTGCAGCGGATGCAGACGGTCGCCCTGCGCCAGCCCCTCGACCGTGCCGATCTGCGCGCCCTCGGCCTCGGCCCCCAGCACGAGGCAGGAGCACACCAGCCGCCCGTCGAGCGTCACGCTGCAGGCGCCGCAATCGCCGGTGCCGCAGCCCTCCTTGACCCCGGTGAGGCCAAGGCGGTTGCGCAGCACGTCGAGCAGGCTTTCGTCCGGGCCGCAGAGAAACTCTGTCGCGTCGCCGTTGATGGTGGTCGAGACCTGGATGGTTTTCATGCGGCGTCTCCGGCGGAATGGGCCCGGTCGCGGGCGATGCTTGCGGCGCGGCGGGCAAGCACGCCCGCCACCTGGGTGCGAAATGCCACGGTGCCGCGCTTGTCGTCGATGGGCCGGCAAGCGGCCGAGCAGGCGGCGGCGAGGGCAGCGAGCGCGGCATCGTCGAGCCGGGTGCCGATGATCGCCTGCGCCGCCTCGTCCACCAGCAGAACGGTCGGCGCGACCGCCCCCAGGGCCACCCGCGCGGCGGTCACGGCGCCATCTGCGCCCAGCGTCAGGCTCACGGCGGCAGAGACCACGGCGATGTCCATCTCGCTGCGCGGCGTAAATCGCAGATAGGCGTCACCCGACCGCGCCGGGCGTGCAGGCAGAAAGATCGAGGTCACGATGTCGCCCTTGGCCAGCGTCGTGCGCCCCGGCCCGGCGGGGATGTCGATCACCGGGCAGTCGCGCGCGCCGTCCACGCCCATGATCCGCACCACCGCATCGGCGGCAACAAGCCCCGGCACGGCATCTGCGGCGGGCGAGCCATTGCACAGGTTGCCCGCCATCGTGGCGCGCCCCTGCACCTGCGTCGATCCGATCAGCTCGACCCCCTCGACCGCGCCGGGCCAGAGCGCGCGCAGGCCCGCATGTTCGCCCATCACCGCGCCGGGCACCGCCGCGCCGATGCGATAGCCGCCCGCCTCGGGCGTGATCGCGCGCAGACCTGTCAGGTGTTTGACATCGACCACGAGGGCGGGCGCCGCCAGCCCCGCGCGCATCTGCACCATCACATCGGTGCCCCCGGTGAGGATCCGCGTCACCCCCGGTTCCGCGGCGAGCATCCTTGCGGCATCCTCAATGGTTTCGGGTCTTGCAAAACGCATGGCGTCGCCTTTCCTGAGGAAATGCCGCGTCGCGCGGCCGTGTTATCGCCGCACAAGGTGGGCTTTTCCGCCGCCGCGATCAAGGCGAATATGCATCTTTCGGGCGGCTTGCGCCCGACCCGCCAGCGCATCATCAGGCAGCGCATCATCCGGCAGGGCACGTGCGCCGCCACGATGGCCGCCGCCTGAATGCCACCCTTGCCGACAAACACCGGACGCCATGCGCTTGCGGTGACGGCTTTGCCGGCCGTGGGGCGGTGCGGGGCCGCAACCACGATGTCCTCCTGCAGGCTGCCGACGACCACAGCACAGGGCGCAAGGGACATGTCCCCTCCTGACAAGCGGCCCGCACCGGTCGCAGACCTCAAGCGCGGGACGGCTTCAACCGGTCAGGCGCAACGCCAGCAGCGCCGTCCCGGCGCCGCAGTCGCTGCAACCAGTCGAAATCGGCGCGCTGCGGGCGGTATTCGCAGCCGATGGCGCCGCCGTATCCCTGCGCATCGAGCGTCGCGAGCACCTGCCCGAGGTCGAGCGTGCCGCCATCAGGCTCGGCCCGGTCGGGGAGGCTCGCGATCTGGACATGGCCGATCGCGCCCGCGTGCCGGCGCAACCGCGCGAGGCAGTCGCCATGCTCCATCTCGATGTGGAAACAGTCGAACAGGATCCGCAGGCGGGGATGCGCGATCTCGTCCACAATCGCCTGCGCCTGATCCAGATCATGCAGGAAATAGCCGGGCATCGCCGCGCGGCAGATCGGCTCGATCAGGATCACCCGGTCGGTGGCGTCGAGCGCATGGCGCAGGTTGCGCCGATAGACCGCCGCCGCATCGGGCGCATCGGTCTTGCCCGCGAGGATGTGGATCGCGGGCGCATCGACCGTCGCGGCGGCCCGCTGCGCGGCGTCCAGGTCGCGCCGGAACCGGGCCTCGGCCCCGGCAATGGCGGCGCAACCGGCCGTCTCGCCCATGCGGATGTTGAGCCCGCAGACCGGCAGCCCGGTGTCCTCCAGCGCCCGCGCCAGCGCCACGCAGTCTGTCGTCTGGACCTCGTCATGGAACTCGACCGCATCGAACCCGGCCGCCTGCGCCGCGCGCACGCGGTCGGCCAGCGGCAGGGTCTTGAACAGGAACCCCAGATTGGCGGAAAACCAGGTCATGTGTCCCAGACCACGTCAAACGTCTCGATCACCGCGCGTTGCTGGGCCTCACTCAGCATCCGGGGCGACATCCCCCGCGTGAGAAGAGCGAGCCGCGCGCTGTCCTCAAGCTCTTCGATGGCGTTCACGGCCGCCTCGATATCCTGTCCCGCGACGACCGGGCCATGATTGGCGAGCACGACAGCCGTCCGCCGCCCGGCAAGGCCACGCACCGCCTCGCCCATTGCCGGATCGCCGGGCAGGAACACCGGCAAGAGCTTGACCTTGCCCAGTTTCATGATCCCGTAGGCGGTCAGCGGCGGCAGCAGGTTGTCAGGGTCGGCCTCGGGCAGCATCGACAGCGCCGTGGCATGGGCCGAATGCAGGTGAACGACCGCACCCGTCTGCGCGCGGGTGTCGTAGAAGGCCGCGTGCAGCAAAAGCTCCTTGGTCGGCGCGCGGCCCCCGACATGCCGGCCCCCGTCGATCAGCGACAGGTCGGCCGGGTCGAGCCGGCCCATCGACACGCCGGTGGGCGAGACCAGCAGACGCCCGTCCGACAGGCGCGCCGACAGATTGCCCGAGGCCCCCGCCGTCAGCCCACGGTCAAACAGCGACCGCGCCAGACTGCAGATCAGCTCGCGCAGGGTGCTTTCTTCGGTCATCTGGAGCCCTTTCCGGCGATGCGGCCAATGGTAATGCGGCCAATGGCCACGACATTTGCCCGGCCTTTGCGTCTTTGCAACGGGGTCAGCGCCTCAGGGCTGCCCCGCCAGCACGCGGGCGGCGTGGTCAAAGAAGGTGTCGCGCCCGAAATTGCCGGATTTCAAGGCCAGGACCACCGCCCGCCCCTCGATGCGCACCGCCGGCACGCCGGGGTCGATCTGCGGCCCGATCTGGAGCGCCTGCGCCCCCAGCGCCTGCACCACCGCGCCCGAAGTCTCGCCCCCCGCGCAGATGATCCGGTCAAAGCCCTGTTCGACCGCAAGCACCGCGAGCCTGCCAAAGAACGCCTCGAGCGCCTGCGCGCTGGGGGCGACCCCGTGGCGCGCCTGCACGCGGGCGACCTCGGCCGGGTCGTCAGAGCTGTGAACAAGCGGGACGCCGCCCGCGTCGGCCAGCGCGGCGAGCGCCCAGTCGCAGACCGCCTCGGGCGTCTCTTCGCCCGACATGATGCGGTCAGGGTCGATCCGGCGGACCGGCGCGCCCGATTGTGCATGCGCGGCAATCTGCGTCCGCGTGGCCCGCGAACAGGACCCGGCGAGGGCAATCGCCGGGCCGCCCGCGCCGGTCCAGCCGTCCTGCGCGCCGGCAATACCCAGCACGGCCGGCAGGCCAAGGGCCAGACCAGAGCCACCGGTCCACAGCACCAGCCCCGCCGCGGCCTGCGCCAGCAGGTCGAGGTCACCGTCCGCAAGCGCGTCGGCCACGACCAGCGGCCGGCCCGCCGCCGCCTCGGCCGCCATCACCGCGCGGCCTTCGCCGCGCCGCAGCCGTTCCACCGGCAGATGCCCGACCCCGTGCACGGTCTGGCGCGCCAGCCAGCGGCGGATATCGGGGTCGGTCATCGGCGTCAGCGGATGCGCCTCCATCCCGCTTTCGCTCAGCAGCCTGTCCCCGACAAAGAGGTGCCCCTGATAGACAGTGCGCCCAGTGGCGGGAAATGCGGGGCAGACCGGGATCGGCCCCGTGACCCCCAGCGCCGCGGCGAGCGCGTCGATCACCGGGCCGATATTGCCCTGCGGCGTGGAATCGAAGGTCGAGCAATATTTGAAATAGAACATCCGCGCGCCCTGCGCCCGCAGCCAGTCGAGCGCGGCAAGCGCGCCCGCTACCGCCTCCTCCACCGGGACGGAGCGCGTCTTGAGCGCGACGATCCCCGCCTGAACGCCCGCGGCAGCCGGGCGCACCGGCACGCCGCAATATTGCACCGTCCGCATGCCGCCGCGCGCCAGCATCAGCCCCAGATCGGAGGATCCGGTAAAGTCGTCTCCGATTGCCCCGAGGATCATGCGACACCCGGCAGGGCGAGGCCCGCCGCGCGGGCATAGACCTTGGCCACCGCAGCGTCATCCTCGCGCCCGAAGCCGGCCTCGGCGGCCGCGCGGAACCGGGCCAGCGCAGCGCGGGCGAGCACGGGGTCAAGCCCGACCTCGGTGGCGATATCGACGACGATGGCCAGATCCTTGAGCCAGATCTCGACCGCCGACAGCGGCGTATAATCGCCCTGTGCGATATGCGGCCCGCGGTTTTCGAACATCCAGGATGTGCCCGCGCAATCGGCGATGACCTCGATCACCTGCGCGGGGTCCATGCCCAGCGCGATGGCCTGTGTCAGCGCCTCGGCAGCGGCGGCGATATGGATGCCGGCAAGGTGCTGGTTGACGATCTTCATCCGGCTGGCCATGCCCGGCTCCGGCCCCAGCCGGAACACCTGCGCCGCCATCGCGTCGAGCATCACACTCGCCCGCGCAAAGGCCGCCTCGCTGCCCGAGGCCATGATGGTGAGCGCGCCGGCCCGCGCCTTGGCCGCGCCGCCCGACACCGGCGCGTCGAGCGCGAGATGCCCCATCCCGACCAGCCGCTCTGCGATGGCGGTGGCGCGGGCGGGCGGCATCGTGGCGCAGAGCAGGAACACCGTCCCCGGCCGGGCCGCAGCGGCGGCACCGCTGTCAAACAGCGCAGCCTCGGTCTGATCGGCGTTCAGCACATAGACCGCCACCGCATCGCATTGCGCGGCCAACGCGCCCGGCGTCGCCGCTGCCTGCCCGCCCTCCGCCGCAAAGGCGCGCATCGCGGCCTCGGCGATGTCGTGGCCCTGCGTCACCAGCCCCGCCGCGACACAGGCGCGCGCCGCACCGCCGCCCATCGACCCCAGCCCGATGATCCCCACCTTCATGCCCGGTCTCCCCCGCGGTCTGCCCCGTCCTCGGGGGCACCCTAGCCCGCGAGATGGCCGGGCGCGAGGGCGATCATCGGCCCCCCGCGGGTCAGTCGGACCCGCGGATCACCGCCTGCGGATCGACCATCCGTTTCTGGATCAGCCAGACCAGCACCGCAGCACCCAGCCCGACCGCATCGGTCAGCCAGCCCTGCGCGATCATTGACAGCGCCGCGACCAGAAGCACGATCCGCAAGGGCCAGGCCAGCAGGCCAAAGAACCAGCCTTGCACAGAGGACGACAACATGTAGATGCCCAGCAGCGCCGACACCACCACATGCGCGACCTCGAACCAGCTCCCCTGCATCAAGAGCGCAGGCGACGAAAAGAACATGAACGGCACCACAAAGGCGGCAAGCCCGATGCGGAAGCTCTCGACACTGGTTTTCATCGGGTCCGACTGGGCAATCGCCGCCCCGGCATAGGCGGCCAGCGCCACCGGCGGGGTGATCGCCGACATCACCGCATAGTAGAAGATGAAGAAATGCGCCGTCAGCGGCGGGATGCCCATCTGCACCAGCCCCGGCCCGATCACGCTCGCCGCCACCGCATAGGCCGCCGTCGTCGGCATCCCCATGCCCAGGATGATCGACACGATCATCGCAAAGAACAGCGCGATGGCCTGATTCTGGTCCGCCAGCCCCAGCAGCAGCGAGGAAAACCGCGTGCCGACGCCGGTGAGGGCGATCACGCCCACGATGATCCCTGCCGCCGCACAGACCGCAACGAGTTGCAGCGTCATCTTGGCCGCGATCTCGAACGCATAGAGGATCTGGCGCAGGCCCATCCGGTAGGGCGTGAGCCAGGACACCACCGCCGCCGCCGCCATGCCATAGGTGCCGGCACGGATCACCGAATAGCCGGCAAAGAGCGCGCCGATCAGGATGAAGATCGGCAGGAACAGGAATGCCTGCCGCGCGAGCTTGCGGAACTTGGGTAGGGCCGACCGGGGCAGACCCTGCATCCCGAACTTCTGCGCCATCAGATCGACGTTGAAATAGACCGAGGCGAAGTAGAGCAGCGCGGGGATGATCGCCGCCGTCACGATCTCGGCATAGGCGATGCCCGTGATCTCGGACATGATGAAGGCGCCGGCCCCCATGATCGGCGGCAGGATCTGCCCGCCCGAGGACGCGGCCGCCTCGACGCTGGCCGCAGTCTGGGGTTTGTAGCCGACCTTTTTCATCAGCGGGATGGTCAGCGACCCGGTGGACACCACATTGCCCGCCGACGTGCCGTTGATCATCCCCATCAGGCCCGAAGAGAACACCGCCACCTTGGCCGGCCCGCCCCGCGCGCCCCCCGCGACGGCAAAGGCAAAGTTGACAAAGTATTCACCCACCCGGCTCGCCTGTAGAAAGGCGGCAAAGGTCACGAACAGGATGATATAGGTCGATGAGATCGCCGTCGTCGGGCCAAGGATGCCCTGATCGGTGTAGATATAGCTGAAGAACCGGGTCATCGTGTAGCCGCGATGCTCCAGGATGCCGGGCAGCCAGGGCCCGACAAAGGCATAAAGCACAAAGACCGCCACGATCACGACCAGCGCCAGCCCCGCGAGCCGTCGCGCCATTTCGAGGATCATCATGGTCCCGGCCAGCGCGGCATACATGTCCGTCGCCTTGGCCAGCGAGGTGCCGGCCCGCAGCCGCAGGAAAGGCGCGTGAAAGATCAGATACATCGTCACCGTGATCGCGGCGAGCGCGAGAAACAGGTCGGCCACGTCGAAATGCCCGCGCCGGCGGTCCGGCCAGACCCAGCCCAGCGCGATCAGCCAGCCCGTTCCCGCGACCAGCGGCAGGCCAAAGCTCAGCACCCCGGCATTCGCGGCGGCGGCCTGATCGACCCCCTTCCCGGTGAGCCAGAAGCCCAGCACCTGCACAAAAGCCAGCGCGACGGCCAGCGCGCCGGGCAAGAGCGCCATCAGCCGCCGGGGGTCGGCCGCGCCGGGGCGGGCGTCGGAAAACAGCGTCGAGGAAAACAACAAGAACCCGAGCGCGAGCCCGCCGCCCACATGCACCAGCCGGTAACGCCAGGGTTCGGTCAGGTCGATCGACGGCAGCCCGAAAAGGTCGGCAAAGCGGTCATGCAGGCCGTTCATCACGCCGACATGAAACACAGTATAGGCGATGCAGAGGATCGCCGCAAAGAGGCCCAGCCGCCCGAGCGGCATCCGCTGGTTGGCGCCAAAGATCTCGGCATCGACCCCGTCCGCGATCCCGTCCGGCGCGGCATCCGCCGCAGTCGCCTGTGCTGTCTGTGTGGTCATCGCTCTGGTCCCCTCTGCCCCAGGAATAGGCCCGGCCCGGCAACGCCGGGACAGGCAGGGGCGGCCGCAACAGGCCGCCGCGCCCCTTGTCCGACAGGATGCGCCTAGCGCAGGTTCTCGGGAATGGTCACACCGGCCTCTTCGAAATACCGCAGGGCCCCGGGGTGGAACGGCATGAAGGTGTTCTTGTCCCAGTTCTCGAGCAGCGTCTCGCTCGCGGCGGCATGGATCTGGACCATCCGCTCGGGGTTTTCCATCGCCAGCTTGGTGATCTCATAGGCCAGGCTCTCGGGCATGTCCTGATGCGCGATGGCAAAGTTCCACAGCGAGACGGTGTTCTGGTCATAGTCATGGCCGGCATAGGTGCCCGCAGGGATCGTCAGCGGCGACATCGCCGGGAACGCCTCGCGGATCACCGCCATTTCGGCATCGTTGAAGCCGAACATGACCACATCCTGGCTCGCCGCCAGCTCTGCAAAGGCCGAGATCGGAATGCCGGCGGCAAAGGCAAAGGCATCGATCACGCCGTCCTGCAACTGGCCCGCGGCATCGGCGGCACCGGCGTTCGAGATGGTCGCCTGAACGCCCAGCGCTTCGATGAACTGCGGCCAGTAGGTGCCGGGTGTGCCGCCCGCCGGGCCGACCGAGACCCGCTTGCCCGCCAGATCAGACACCGAGGTGATGCCCGAGGACCGCAGCGCCACGACCTGGAACGGTGTCTGGTACATCGGGAACAGCGCGCGGATCGACTTGTGCTCGAGCCCCGGAGCAAGCTCCGAGCGGCCCTCCCAGGCATCATAGGCCGGGCCCATGGTGACGAGGCCCATCAGGTGGTCGCCGGTTTCGACCAGCGTCACGTTCTGCACCGGGCCGCCCGTGACTTCACCGCTCGCGGTGATGCCCAATTGTTCGGCGATGAAACCGGCAAAGCCGTTGCCATAGACGAAATAGGTGCCACCCTGGCTGGCGGTGCCGATGGTCAGGCTGTTGGGCCAGTCAGAGCGGTCCTGCGCCTGCGCCGGCGCGCCGAGCGCAATGGTAGCGGCCGCCGCGATGGCGGCGATAAAGCGAAATGTCATGTGGACTCCTCCCAGAGTGCGTCATGTATGGCCGCCATCCCCCGAGGGACATGGCGCTGACCCTACCAAACCGGGATCGCCGCGCCGATCAATGCACCGCGACAGTCCCGGCCGCCGAATCTGCGCGCCAGCCCGCCCGGATGGGTAGAAAAGGGGACATCGGGCACCGCGCATGTTCCCTGATCGGTGCGCCCGCGGTCACGACCCCTCGCCATCGGCGATGAAAGCCGTCTTGTCGATCCCGAGTTTGAGGATCTTTTCATAAAGCGATTTGCGGCTCAGTCCGAGGGATTCGTACACCGGCCGCAGCGCACCGCCATGCGCGGCCAGCGCCGCCTCGATCTCGCGCCGCTCGAATGCCGCGACCCGGTCGGCCAGCCGCACCGTCGCCTGCCCCGCCGCCGTCTCGCCCTCGCCCCCGCCGTCGAGCCCGAGACCCAGCGCGAAACGGTCCGCCGCATTGCGCAATTCGCGCACATTGCCCGGCCAGTCGCGACTGCCCAGCGCCGTCAGAAAGGCGGGCGGCACCTGCGGCACCGCCTCGATCCGGTGGCGCGCGGCGGCCTCCGTCAACAGCCGCAGGAACAAGAGCGCGATATCCTCGCGCCGCTGGTCGAGCGCGGGCACCTCGAGCGTCACGACGTTTAGCCGGTAGAGCAGATCGGCCCGGAACCGCCCGGCAGCCACCTCGGCCTCGAGCGGGACACGCGCCGTCGCCAGCACCCGGATGTCGAGCGGATGCACCTCGTTCGACCCCAGCCGGCTGACCGTGCGGTCCTCGATCAGGCGCAAGAGCTTGCCCTGCAGCGCGGGGGTGAGCGCGGCGATATCGTCAAGCAGGACCGTCCCCCCCGACGCATGTTCGAACTTGCCCGTCCGCGCCCGCATCGCCCCGGCAAAGGCGCCCTGCTCATGGCCAAAGAGCTCGCTCTCCATCAGTTGCGCGGGGATCGCGGCGCAGTCGATCACCACAAAGGGCCGGCGCGCGCGCGACGACAGGTCGTGCAGGGCGCGGGCGACGACCTCCTTGCCGGCGCCGGTCGGCCCGGTGATCAGCACGTCGGTCTCGGCCGGCCCCACGGTGCGCAGCCGCCGCCGCAGGTCGATCATCGCAGTGGACCGGCCGATCAGCCTCTGTTCGAGGTCATCGGCCTGCCCCGCCGCCGCGCGCAGCACCCGGTTTTCCAGCACCAGCCGCCGGAAATCGACCGCCCGCGCGACAAGCTCGGTCATCTGGCTTGCCGAAAACGGCTTTTCCATGAAGTCATGGGCGCCCTCGCGCATCGCCCGCACGGCCAGTTGCACATCGCCATGCCCGGTCATCAGGATCACCGGGATCTCGCGGTCGATCTCGTGCACCCGCGTCATCAGCGTCAGCCCGTCCATGCCGGGCATCCGGATGTCGGTCAGCACCACGCCCGGAAATCCGAAGGTGATGAAGTCGAGCGCGCGCTCTGCCGTTGCGAGGTCCTGCACCGCCATCCCGGCAAGCTCGAGCGCCTGCACAGTCGATCCGCGCAGGTCGGCGTCGTCATCGACGACGAGAATGCGGGGCGGGTGCTGGGGCGGGTGCTGGGGCGGGTGCTGGGGCGGGTGCGCGATCATTCGGCCGCCACCTCCTGGCCGATGGCGGCGCAAAGCGTGACCTCAAAGGCCGCGCCGCCCAGATCGCCCTGCACCAGCGCCAGCGTGCCATCGAAATCCTTCACGATATTGTAGCTGATCGACAGCCCGAGGCCGAGCCCGTTGCCCACGCCCTTGGTCGAAAAGAACGGGTCAAAGATCCGCGCCGCGATGGCCTGCGGCACGCCCGGGCCCGCATCCTCGACCCGCAACACGACATGCGCCCCCTGCGCCTGCGCGCTCAGCCGGATGCGGCGGTCGGGCTGGCCCGCGACGGCATCCGCGGCATTGGTCAGCAGGTTCACCAGCACCTGTTGCAGCCGCACCGGCCCCGCCCGCACCAGCGGCAGGTCGGGCGCGAGCGCGACGCTCAGGTCCACCCCGATCTGGCGCAGCCGGGGGCCGGCGATTTCCTGCGCGGCCTCGACGGTATCGGCCACATCGACCGCGACCAGCCGTTGCCCCGGTCGCCGGCCAAAGGTGTGCAGCCGCCGCGCGATCGCCCCGATGCGGTCGGCCATCGCGAGAATCCGCTCGAGCGCGGTCTGCGCCTCGGCCGGCCGGTCACGGGCCAGCAGGGTGACGGCATTCTCGGCATAGTTGCGCAATGCACCCAGCGGCTGGTTCACCTCATGGCCCAGCGCCGCCGACATCTGGCCGAGCGCCGCAAGCTTGGCCGCCTGCACCAGATCATCCTGGGCGCGGCGCAGCGACGCCTCGGCCTGCCGCCGCTCGGTCACCTCGGCCTCCAGAGCCTCGTTCACCGCGGCCAGTTCGCGCGTGCGCTCCTGCACCCGGGTCTCGAGCTGTGCCTGCGCCGCCGCCTGTAGCACCAGCCGGTCGCGCAGGCGGGCGCGGCGTTGCAACACCACCGCCGCCGCCATCGCCACCAGCGCCAGCGCAAGCACCGTGCCGACCGTGAGCGTCAGCGCCTGCGCGCGCGCCGGCGCGGTATCCTGCAGCACGGTAAGGGTCCAGCCCGCGTCGGGCATCGTCGCCGAAACGGCCAGATATTCGCGCCGCTCGCCGCCGGCCTGCCCACGATCCGCCATCTGCCACAGCGTATGCCCGTCCGGCCCCGCACCGGCGGTCAGCGGCAGGTCAAAGAGGCGCGCATCGGCATAGCGCCGCGTCGCCGCCAGAAGCGCGGCGCCCGCGTCATCGAGCGGCCGCGTGCGGCCGAACCGCCAATCGGGGTTGGATGACAGGAACACCACGCCCTGCGGGTCGGTGACGACCACCTGATACTCCGCCCCGGTCCATGTCGCCTCGACAGCATCGACATCGACCTTGACGGCAACCACGCCCAGCACGCGCCCGCCATCGCGGATCGGTGCGCCGAAATAGTAGCCACGCTTGAGCGATGTTGTCCCCAGCGCGTAAAAGCTGCCTGCGCCGGTCTGGACCGCATCGCTGAAATAGGGGCGAAATGCAAAGTTGCCGCCGACAAAACTGGTCGGCAGGTCGTGGTTGCTGGCCGCGCGGGTCAGCCCCTGCGCATCCATCACATAGATGTCCGAGGCCCCCAGAACGCCGGTCACATCCTTGAGAAACCGGTTGGCCTGCGCGATCAGGGCGGGGTCGTCGGGTGCCTCGGCCAGCGCGCGGATCTGCGGCTGATCGGCCAGCAGCGGCGGCAGCCTTTCGAAGCGTTCGAGATAGCCGTCAAGCGCGGTGGTGGCCAATTGCACGGTGCCGCCGGCCCGCCCGGCGGTTTCGCCCAGATAGGCCCGCGTCGCCTGCCCATGGACGAGCGCCGCAATCGTGACCAGCACGGCCAGCCCAAGGCCGACCGACGCGAGGCGCCCGGCGAGACGGTAAGACGCTTTGGGGTTGCGGTGGGCCAAGGTCATGGCACGACGCTAGCACCGCAGGGTGGCGCGCGGCAATCGCGGGCCCGACGTTGCACATCTACTCATCCGCCATTTCGCCGGTGGCAAGGCGGGCGGTGGTGTCTTGGCGCAGGTGACGGCAGAGGTCACGCGGCCGCCCGCGATCTCAAGGGGTGGCGCGACCGCGCCGGTGATGGCCTCGTGCCGCGCGCCGACATGGCACGGTTCGGCGATCCGGTTCGGCGATCCGGTTCGGCGATGATGACAGGGGCGAGGATCAGCCCGGCCTATTCCTCGGGCAGGTTCTCGCGAAAGATCGCCTGCAGGCGCGGCGGCAGCGGGGCATGGGTGCCTCCCCTGACCGACGCGACAAGCGTGGCAAGCGCCTCGCGCGCTTCGGCCTTGGCGTTCTGGTCGATGACCGCGTCGAGCGTCCCGTCAAGCAGCAGCGCCTTGTTGCCCTCGGTGGCATCATGGGCAATCAGCACCACCCGCCCGTCCATGCCCCGCGACTTGACCGCGCGCGCGATGCCGCTGGTGGCGCCGCCGACATTGTAGATCGCGGTGAGGTCGGGGTGTTTGTCGAGCAGCGCGATGGCCTCGCGATAGGCGGTATCGCGGTCATCGAGCACCTCGCGCAATTCCACGATCTGGAGGCCTGGAAACTCCTCGTGCAGGATCTGGCGAAAGCCCATCTCGCGTTCCTGATGCCCGCGATAGGACAGTGACCCGGCAAAGAGCGCGACCTTGCCCGCGGTCTGCGCGCCCAGAAACCGCCCCATGAGATAGCCGGCAAGCCGCCCCGCCTGCCGGTTGTCGGTGCCGATATAGGCGACGCGCGGCACGTTCTGGATGTCGGATGCCAGCGTGACGATGCGTGTTCCGCGCAGCGCCAGCGCGCGGATCGCCTCGCGCACGACAGGATGGTCGAGCGCCACGATCCCCACCCCGTCAATGCGGTCGTCCATCGCGACAAGCCGCCGCGCGAGAAGCTGCGGATCGAACCCCTCGATCGTCTCGACCCGGCATTCGACGGCAAAGAGCAGCCGCGCCTGCTGTTCGATCTCGGTCTGCAGCATCCGGATGAATGCATTGGTCCCGGCCGGCAAGAGAAACGCCAGCCGGACAAAGCGCCGCTCGGGCCCATCGGAGGGGGCGGGCGTGTCAGAGAAATAGCCCAGCCTTTCGGCCACGCCCATGACGTGATCGCGGGTCAGGCTGCGCACGCCGCCACGGTTGTTGACCACCCGGTCCACAGTGGCTGACGAAACGCCGGCCTCTCTCGCTATGTCTGACAGGGTCGCGCGCAACAGGGTTTTCGCAGTCCAGCCGGGGCCGGCGGCGCTGCCCCCGGCGATGACGTCAATCAATCATCTTGATGTGTTTCCCTGCAAGCGAATTCTCGCAAATACGGCTGCCCCATCACAGATCCATCATTCTGATGTAGAAATATCCCGACTTCGCGCCATGTTTTGTCGGGCCCTGGCAGGCAATCTCGGGAATGCTGACCGGATCCGCACCACGCTCGAATATCAATATGATGCCTTACATCACAAAATGATTGACCACATGATGCGAATCGAAGGACAACTTGTCATAGGCTCTGAGGAGAGGGCCGGTGGGAGGGTTTCACATGATCGGTCGTCGCATGGCGCAGCGCGGGTTGCTGTCAACCGGCGTCAGTCCCGGTCTCCATGGCGGGGCTCTGCCGGGCGCGCCGCGTCGCATCGGGCAGGCCCGGGCGCAGCACCTCGCCTCCGGCATGATCGGCGGGCCGACCGGATTTCCCGGCGCCGCGCGCGCGCCCAAGGCGGCGGGCAACGTGCCCGCGCGGATCATGCGGCGCACCGGCGTGGACAGGATCATCGCGGCGGCGCAGGCCAACACGACCGCCTGGCCCAGGATTGTCGATCCGGTCTGACCTCCCTGGCAGACCGGATCTACGGGGGAGGGGCCGCAAGGCCCCTCCTGTCTGACCACCCCCGCCCGAAAAGTGACCGATGACCCGATCCCTGCCCTTTGAGCCGTTCCGCCACGCCGCCATCGGGCCGGCGCGGGCGATCACGCTGCCGCCGGTCCTGTGGATGGCGTCCAAGGCGTTCAGGCCGGTGGCGGAATGGCAGGCGACGGGCGCCGCTGATGTTGCTGATCCTGCTCGCGGGGCTGGTGGGTGTGCCGGCCCGGCTGCATGTCTTTGGCCGCGGCGGCGCCAGGCTCATTGGATGAGAGGGAGGAGAGAATGATCGATCTGATGGGGTTCGCCCCTGACCCCGAGGTCCGCAGCAAAAACCTGCGGATCGGCGCCATCGGCGCGGGCATGATCATGGCGGAATGCCACCTTGCCGCCTACCGGCAGGCCGGCTTCCCCGTCGCCGCCATCGCCAGCCGGACGAAGGCGCGCGCGCAGGCTGTGGCCGACCGCTATGGCATCGCCGTCGTGCATGACACGCCCGAGGCGCTGATCGCCGACCCCGCGATCGAGATCCTCGACATCGCCTACCCGCCCGACCAGCAGCCCGCGCTGATCCGCGCCGCGCTGGCACAGCCACATATCAGGGGGATCCTCGCGCAGAAACCGCTCGCCCTGACGCTGGCCGAGGCTATCGCCCTGCGCGATGAGGCGGCGGCGGCGGGCAAGGTGCTGAGCGTGAACCAGAACATGCGCTATGACCAGTCGATGCGCGTGCTCAAACAGATCCTCGACCGCGGCGATCTGGGCGAGATCGTGTTCGCGCAGATCGACATGCACGCGATCCCGCATTGGCAGGGGTTCCTTGCGGCCTATGACCGCCTGACACTCGCCAACATGAGCGTGCATCACCTCGACGTGCTGCGGTTTCTCTTTGGCGAGGTGGCCGAGATCACGACGACCACCCGCACCGACCCGCGCACGACCTTTGCGCATCGTGACGGCATCACGGTCAGCACGCTGCGCTTTGCCTCCGGCGTGCTGGCGCTGTCACTCGAGGATGTGTGGTCCGGCCCGCGCGCCGCGGACTACAAGGACGACCAGCACATCGGCTGGCGGGTCGAAGGGACCGAGGGCACCGCCCGCGGCACCATCGGCTGGCCCACCGGCGTGGCCTCGACCCTGTCCTATGCCAGCCGCAAGACCACCGGCGGCGACTGGGTGACGCCGACATGGGACACGATGTGGTTTCCCGACGCCTTTGTCGGCGTGATGGAGCAGTTGCAGCACGCCATCGCAACCGGCACGCCGCCCGCGCTGTCGGTGGCCGACAATGTGAAGACTGTCGCGCTGATCGAGGCGGGATACCTGTCGATGGCCGAACAGCGCACCGTCAGACTATCCGAAATATCAACAGAATGAGCGCGCAGGCCGCCATCTTCCGGTCCGGCGTCTTGACCGGCTGTTTCCCCCACGGGCGCGTCATTGGCGCGCAGCGCGTCCGCAGCCACGGCCTGACCACCCGGAGCGAAGGGATGCGCGACCCGGAGAACAGGCGGCAAGAACGGTTCGACGCGCGGGCAGGCCTTGCCTGTCGCGGGCTCGGGGCCATGGCGCGATGCGCGGGGGATCAGGGGGGCGCGCCATGATCTCTACCTGCACCGGCTGGGGCAAGGGCACGCCGACATCGTGGAACATCGGGAGAGGGACGGGTCAAAGACCTGTCTTGAGGACGCGATCCGCGCGCATGGCTTGTAAAGCCGGGCCCGCTGGCCGACAAAATGAGCCAAAGCCCACAGGGTCCGCACCCCGCGCGCGGCCCCGACCAGCCAAGGATCCGAGATGACCACGCTCTATGACCAGACCCTGACCCGCGCGCAGATCATGGCGCGCACCGGCAGCCTTGCCGCCTTTGGCGGGGTGCGGCTGATGACCTTGTCCGACGGGCTCGAGCGCGGGGTGCGGATGCTCGAGTTCCGCACCGGGTCAGGGCTGCGCTTTACCGTGCTGCTCGACCGGGGGATGGACATCGCCGAGGTCGAACACAAGGGCCGCGCGATCGGCTGGCAGTCGCCCACGGGCTTTCGCCACCCCGCCTTTTACGAACCCGAAGGCGAGGATGGGCTGGGCTTTACCCGGTCCTTCAGCGGCTTTCTGGCGACCTGCGGGCTCGACCATATCCTCGGGCCCGAGGACGTCCCCGCGCTCAACTACAACTACCCCCGCCGCGCCACCGCCCGCCACGGGCTGCACGGGCGCATCGCCAATATTCCCGCCCGCCTCACCGGCTACGGCGAGCGGTGGGAGGGCGACCGCTGCATCCTGTGGGCCGAGGGCACCGTGGTGCAGGCCGCGCTCTTTGGCGAGGTGCTGCACCTGCACCGCCGGATCGAGGCCGATCTGGGCGGCGACACCATCCGCCTCAGCGACCGGGTGGTCAACGCGGGCTTTCAGCCGACACCGCATATGTTCTTCTATCACGTCAACATCGGCCATCCGGTGATCGACGAGGGCGCGCGCTATGTGGCGCCCCTGCGCGATGTGATCTGGGCGAGCCATGCGGAGCGCTACCGTGCGCAGGGCGTGGGCTACCGCAGCCTGCCCGCGCCGCAGATGGGTTTTGCCGAACAGGTGTGGGAGCATGACATGGCCGCCGACGCCGCCGGCCATGTGCCCGTCGCCGTCATCAACGACCGCATCGCGCTGGGGATCGAGATGACGACGCGCAAGGATCAGCTTCCCTGCGCCTACCAATGGCAGAACTTTCAGGCCGGGCATTACGTGATGGGGATCGAACCCTCGACCCATCATGTGCTGGGCAACAATGCCGCCCGCGCACGCGGCGAGATGATCTGGCTCGGCGCCGGCGAGGGGCGCGATTACGTGGCGGCCTTTCGGGTGCTCGACGGGGCGGATGCCATCGCCGCCGCGCAAGACCGCATCCGCGCGGTGCAGGACCAGCCCGACACCGACTTTCCCGCGCCGAGCGGCACATTCCCCCCGCTCACCGGGCGCGCACAACCCCCAGCACAAGAGGTCAAGGACGCATGACAGCGACCACCGATCCCCATATCCGCGACTATTCCCTCACCGGGACCGACACCGCGCGGGCCAAGGCCACGGGCCTGGCCAACGCCGAATGGTATCACACCGACGTGCCGCGCAAGGTGATGAAGGACCTGATGCAGCGGCGCGACGGCCCGGCGATCCGCGATACCGCGATCTGGTTCGCGGTTCTGGGCCTGTCGGCCTGGGGCGGGATCGCGTTCTGGGGGACATGGGGCGCGGTGCCGTTCTGGCTGATCTATGGCGTCATGTATGGCTCTGCCTGCGACAGTCGCTGGCACGAATGCGGCCATGGCACGGCCTTTCGCACCGGCTGGATGAATGACGTGGTCTATCAGATCGCGTCGTTCATGGTGGTGCGCAACCCGGTCACCTGGCGGTGGAGCCACGCGCGCCACCATACCGACACGATCATCGTGGGCCGCGACCCGGAAATCGCCTGCATGCGGCCGCCCAATGTCTTTCGCCTGCTGATGGCCTATGCCGGGGTGATCGACATGGCCGAGAGCATCCGCGGCATCGCCCGGCAGGCGGGCGGCACGCTGACCGACGGGGAAAAGGACTATATCCCCGAAAGCGAGCGGCCCAAGGCGATCCTTGTGGCGCGGGTGCATATGGCGATCTATGCGGCGACGCTGGCGCTGGCGCTGGCGACATGGTCCTGGATCCCGCTGATGCTGATCGGCGGCCCGCGCATCTATGGCGCCTGGCACATGCTGATGACCGGGCTGATCCAGCATTGCGGGCTGGCCGAGAATGTGACCGACCACCGGCTCAATTCGCGCACCGTCTACATGAACCCGGTCAGCCGCTGGATCTACTGGAACATGAACTACCACGTGGAACACCACATGTTCCCGATGGTGCCCTATCACGCGCTGCCGCGCCTGCATGAGGTACTCAAACACGATCTGCCGGCCGCGAACCCGTCGATCTGGGACGCCTACCGCGAGGCGATCCCCGCCGTGCTGCGCCAGGCGCGCGAGCCCGACTATTACATCCGCAAACCCCTGCCGGCCACGGCGCAACCCTACAAGATGGATACAGTGAATGTCTGACCCCGTTTGGACCGATGTCTGCGACCTGGACGAAATCGACGAAGAAGATGTGATGCGCTTTGACCATGACGGGCGCACCTTTGCGATCTACCGCGCGCCGGATGGCACGCCCTTTGCCACCGACGGGCTCTGCTCGCACGAACATGTGCATCTGGCAGGCGGGCTGGTGATGGATGACACCATCGAATGCCCCAAGCACAACGGCCGGTTCAACTATCGCACCGGGGCCGCGCTGCGTGCGCCGGTCTGCGTCAACCTTGCCACCTATCCGGCCCGCATCGCGGACGGGCGTATCGAAATCCTGATCTGACGAGGCCCCCATGACCCGCACCCGCCCCCTGACCATTGCCGAGTTGCGCGCCCGCAAGGGGCGGGGCCAGCTCACCATGCTGCGCGTCCTCACGCTCGACGAGGCGGCGGCGGCCGAGGCGGCGGGGATCGACATCGTCTCTGCCCCCTTCGATCTGGTGAGCCACCCGCGCTACCGCACCGTCGCCCCCGGTCTGTTCAGCATGACCGGCGTGGACCACCGCGAGGCCGGCACGCGCGAGGATTACCTGCGTTTCGCCGGGCGCGCGCTGCTGGCGGGGGCGGACGCGCTCTATTGCTCGGCCGGGCTCGACACCGTGCGCTATCTGGCGGGCGAACATATCCCGGTGGTGGGTCATGTCGGCCTTGTCCCCAGCCGCGCCACCTGGACCGGCGGTTTTCGCGCGGTGGGCAAGACGGCGGACAGCGCCCTGGCGCTTTACCGCGAATGCCTGGCCTATGAGGAGGCCGGGGCCTTTGCTGTCGAGATCGAGGTCGTGCCACCCGAGGTCGCCAGCGCCATCAGCGCGCGGATGAAATCGCTGCTCTTGTGGTCGATGGGCGCGGGCGCGGGCTGCGATGCGCAGTATCTCTTTGCGATGGACATTCTGGGCGATCACACCGACCACATGCCGCGCCATTCCAAAGTCTATCGCAACTTTGCCGCCGAATATGCGCGCCTCCAGCAGGAACGCATCGCGGCCTTTTCCGAATTCAAGGCCGATGTTGACGCTGGCGCCTTTCCCGAACCGCGCCATCTGGTGCAGATGGACGCGGCCGAGCTTGCCGCCTTTCACGCGGCGCTGGACTGACCCGCGAGCCGCGCCACCGCCGCCCGTGCGCCCTGTGCCCAGAGCAGCTCTGCCGCCTGTGTGACCGGCGCCCGCAGGCGCGGGGCGAGCGCGGTGGGAAAGACCTCTGTCACGCCGAGCAGCGCCGCAACCTTGCCGGCAGGCGTCGCGGCGCTGTCTGACACCGCGCGCAGGCGGGCGGCGAGCGGGTCCTTGACCTCGATGGGGCGGCCGGCCTCGTCGATCCCGCCGACATAGCGCATCCAGCCCGCCACCACGAGGCAGAGCCCCGGCGCGGGCCGGCCCGCATCGAGCGCGGCGGTGAGCGTGCCAAGAAGGCGCTGCGGCAGTTTCTGGCTGCCATCCATCGCGATCTGCCAGGTCCGGTGACGGATCGCGGGGTTGGCATAGCGGGTGGCGAGCGCCGCGGCATAATCGGTCAGCCGCACAGCCGGCGGGGCGGTGACGGCGGGCATGATCTCGGCCCAGAGGCGTTGGACAAAGGCCGCATAGGCGGGGTCGGCCACGGTGTCGGCTATCGTCTCATGCCCGCCCAGATAGCCCAGATAGGCCAGCGCGGAATGCGTGCCGTTGAGCATCCGCAGCTTCATATGCTCAAAGGCGGTCACGTCGCCCACCAACTGCGCGCCAACAGCGCCCAGATCGGGCCGCGCGCCTGCGACGAAATCATCCTCGATCACCCATTGGCGAAACGGCTCGTGCAGCACCGGCGCGGCATCCTGATGGCCGGTAAGCCGCTCGACCATGGCGATGTCGGCGGAGGTCGTGGCCGGGGTAATGCGGTCCACCATCGTCGCCGGAAAGCGGCAGTTGGCCACGATCCAGTCGGCCAGGGCAGGGTCGATGCGGCGGGCAAGATCGGTGACGATCGCGCGCACCAGGCGACCGTTCTCGGGCAGGTTGTCGCAGGTGAGCACGGTAAAGGGCGCAAGCCCCGCGCGATGACGCAGCGCCAGCGCACGCACGATGAACCCCGGCGCCGAGACCGGCAGCGGATGCATGAGGTCATGCGCGATGTCGGGGTGATCGGGGTTGAGCAGCCCCGTGGCCGGGTTGTGGCAATAGCCCTTTTCGGTGACGGTCAGCGACACGATGCGCACGGCAGGGTCGGCCATCGCCGCCAGCACCGCCTGCGGATCTTCGGGCGCGACCAGCACGCCGGTCAGCGCCTCGATCATCCGCGCATCAGACCCGTCGGGCCCCAGCGTGACCGCCGTATAGGCCCAGCCCTGCGGCGCGAGCGCGTCGCGGGTGCGCGCGCTTTGCAGCGACACGCCGAGGATCCCCCAGTCGCCGCCCGACGCCGCCATCGCCTCGGCCACGAAGGGGCAGACAAAGGCGCGGGCAAAGGCGCCCAGCCCCAGATGCACGATGCCTGTGGCGGGGCGTGGCGCGTTGCTGCGGGTCAGGCGGGGGGCGGTCATGGGCGTGGTCCTTTGCTCAGAGCTTGTAGGCGGCCTTGGCCAGCCGGTAGGTGAGGTCATGCGCGACCTCGGGCGCCTCGTCAGCGTGAAGCCGCCCCGTCGCCACCAGCCCGGCAAGAAAGGCGCAATCGACACGCCGCGCGACATCGTGGCGCGCGGGGATCGAACAGAACGCCCGCGTGTCGTCGTTGAACCCCACGGTGTTGTAGAACCCTGCCGTTTCGGTCGTCATCTCGCGAAACCGCATCATCCCCTCATAGCTGTCGTGAAACCACCAGGGCGGGCCGAGCCGCAGCGCCGGATAGACCCCGGCCAGCGGCGCAAGTTCGCGCGCATAGCTTGTCTCGTCGAGGGTAAAGACGATGATCGTGAGGTCCGCCCGCCCGCCGACCGCGTTCAGGAGCGGGCGCAGGGCGGTGACATAGTCAGTGCGGGTCGGGATGTCATAGCCCTTGTCCCGGCCAAAGCGCGCCGTGACGGCGGCGCTGTGGTTGCGCATCGACCCGGGGTGGATCTGCAACACCAACCCGTCATCGAGGCTCATCCGCGCCATTTCGGTCAGCATCTGGCCGCGAAAGGCATCGGCCTCGGCCGGGGTGCAGGTGCCCTTGAGTGACTTCGAGAACAACGCCGCCGCATCGGCCTGCGCCATGTCCTCGGTCCGGGCGGTAGCGTGCCCATGGTCCGACGAGGTCGCGCCAAAGCTCTTGAAGAACGCGCGGCGGGTGCGATGCGCGGCGAGGTAGCCCGCCCAGGTCATCGTATCCTCGCCCGTCAGCGCGGCCAGTTGCGCGACGTTGTCGGCAAAACCGGCAAACTCCGGGTCCACCACGGCATCGGGGCGATAGGCGGTGATGACACGGCCGCCCCAGCCGCTGTCACGGATCATGCGGTGCCAGCGCAGGTCGTCGAGCGCGCTTTCGGTGGTGGCGATCGCCTCGATATTGAACCGCTCGAACAGCGCGCGGGGGCGAAAGGCGTCTTGCCGCAGGCAATCGTCGATCCGGTCATAGACCGCATCCGCCGTCGCGGCCGAGAGCCTGTCGGTGACGCCGAACACCTCTTGCAGCGCGTGATCGACCCAAATCCGCGAGGGCGTGGCGCGAAACAGATGATAGTTCGCCGCGAAAAGCCGCCAGACCGCGCGCGGGTCGGTCTCGACCTCACCGCCATCGGCACGCGGCACGCCCAGCGCCTCTAGCGGGATGCCCTGCGACTGCAACATGCGGAACACATAGTGGTCGGGCGTCACGAAAAGCTGCGCGGGATCGGCAAAGGGCGCGTTCTCGGCAAACCAGCGCGGGTCGGTATGGCCATGCGGGCTCAGGATCGGCAGGTCGCGCACGCCGGCGTAAAGGTCACGCGCGATGGCCCGCACGCGCGGGTCAGCGGGAAAGAGCCTGTCGTCATCAAGCAGCTTCATTCTGTGCCTCGCCTCTGTGCCACGTCTCTGTGCCACGTCTCTGTGCCACGTCTCTGTGCCACGTCTCTGTTCATCGTCCTTGGCCCCACCCAGCAGACTGCCTCGAGCAGCCCGACGCAAGGGGTCAACCCATCCCCAGACTGCGGTTGAGCGCATTGGTCAGGTGGCGCCCGATCGCGGCTTCTGCGGCGTCGGCGTCGCGGCGTTTGCAGGCGGTCAGCACCTCCACATGCTCGGCAATCGACACGCAGGCCGCCAAAGGATAGACCTTTGCGCTCACCCGGTTGATGCGGGTCATCAGGCGCAGCCGCCGATAGGAAGCATCGACAAGCTCGTTGCCGAGGCTCGCGACAAGCGCCGGATGAAACACCTCTTCGACCTCGGTCAGACGGTCGAACACGTTCTGATCCGGCGGCAGCGTCGCGAATTCCGCCGACAGCGCCGCGTGGCGGGCGATGAGGTCGTCCAGCGTCGCAGGGTCCACCCCGATGGCAAAGCTGCGCGCGGCGGGCCGTTCGATCATCAGGCGGAACTGGATCGTGGCGCGCAACAGGTCGGTCGTGGGCTTGATCAGCTCGATCCCCGCACGGGGGTGGACCTTGACCAGCCCGTCGGCCTCGAGAACCTTGAGCGCGTCACGCACCGGGCCGACCGGAACACCGGCAAGCGCGACCAGCCAGCCCTGGCTGACCCGCGCCCCCATCGGCACCCGCGCGTCAAAGAGCGCCTGCAGGATGCGCTCATAGGCGATTTCGGAGAGGAGCGGCGGCGCGACATGGGGCTTCATGATCGCGAAGGCTAGCGATCAGTCAGCGGCGCTGCAATAGCGCTTGCACTTATTTGATAGTTCTGTAAGTCTTACTGATATATCAGATACCGAATCTGAATTGGAAAACCATGACGAACGGAATCATCAAGAGCTTTCGTCTCACCCGGTTCGAGTTCCGGCGCGACCGCGTGATCGGCGACAGCCAGGTCGGGTTCGATGCCTTCCATGGCTTTGCGCTCGAGCTTGTGGATGCCGCCGGGCATACAGGCCTCGGCTTTGGCCATGCGCTGTGGGATGCGATGCCGCCGCTGGCCGCGCTCGAGGCACGGTTTCTGGCCGATGTCTGGCCGCGCCTCGACGGGGCTGCGCCGCAGGCGCTGATCCACCGGGTCGGACGGCCGCGCGGCGGCAACCAGCGCGACGCCGATGCGGGCTTTGGCGAGGCCTTGCAGATCGCGCTGTGGGATCTTGCCGCGCAGCAGGCGGGGCTGACGCTCGCCGCCTGTCTGGGCGCAGAGCGCACATCGGTGCGCGCCTATGCGAGCGGGCTCGATTTCCACCTCTCCGACGCGGCCTTTGCGGCGTTCTTTTCCCGCGCTGCCGATTGCGGCTTTGACACCTTCAAGATCAAGGTCGGCCATGCCGATCCGGAATGGGACCTTGCCCGCCTCGACCTGCTCCGCCGCACCGTGGGGGCCAGGGCCGGCGTGATGATCGACGCCAACGAGGCATGGTCGCCCAAGGAGGCGTCGATGCGGCTCGAGATGTTCCGCCGCGCGGGGCATGATTTCATCTGGGTCGAGGACCCGATCCTGCGGTCCGACGTTGACGGGCTCAGGGCGCTGTCGGCCGCCGTGCCGTGGACGCAGATCAATTCCGGCGAATATCTCGATGTCGCGGGGCGCACGGCGCTGCTGATGGCGCGGGGCTGCGACATCATCAACCTGCACGGGCGGGTGACCGAGGTCATGCGCATCGGCTGGCTCGCGGCCGAGCTTGGCCTGCCGGTGGCGCTTGGCAATACCACGCTCGAAACCGGGGTGCATGCGGCTTGTGCGCTGCCCGGGGCGGAGTGGCTCGAATATTCGTTCCAGAACTACGACCACCTGGTCGAGACCCCGATCCCGATCCGCGACGGCCACGCCCATGTCCCCGATATGCCGGGCCTTGGCCTGCGCCTGTCGGACGCCGCGCGCAGCATCTGGGCCGCGCCAGAGCCGCTCGCGCCTGCCGCGCGGCTGACCGGGCCGGATTGCCGGTTCTTCACCGAACAGACCCCGCGCGCCGCGACGGCATGACGGGGAATACCTTTGTCGATGGGAGGAAACATCATGACATTCAAGGCTCTACTGATCGCGACCACGGCCTGCCTTGGCGGGCAGGCGATGGCGCAAACGCTGACCATATGGGACTGGAAATCGGGCGACCCCGTCGCGGCGAGCTACTTTGACGCCGTGCGCGAGGCCTTTGCCGCGGCGCATCCGGGTGTCACGCTCAACTTTGTCAACCAGCCGATCGACCAGTATTACACGCTTCTGGGCACCGCGCTGGCCTCGGGTCAGGGGCCGGATGTGTTCCTGCTCAACGGCGGCGCGCAGGCCCGCGCGCGGATGGATGCGCTTACCGATCTCACGCCGCAAGCGGAGGGTCTGGTTGGCCTGACCGAGTTCCAGGATGCCGATGGCGCCGTGCGCGCGCTGCCGATCTCGATCCAGGGTTTTGTCGTCTATTACAACAAGGACCGCTATTCCGAGGCCGGGCTCGACCCCGAAGCGCCGCCGCAGACCTGGGCCGAGCTTGCGAGCGCCTGCGAGGCGATCAATGCGGCGGGTGCCGTCCCCTGCTTTGCGCTGGGCAACAAGGAAGGCTATGGCGCCGAATTCTTCTTGTCCTCGGTCGGCGCCTCGATGCTGAGCGAGCAGGCGCAGCAGCAGTTCGCCACCGGCGATCTGACCTGGTCCAGCCCCGAGATTGCCGCGATCCTGCAGGCCTGGGTCGATACGCAGGGCATGGGCTGGTATCAGCCGGGGGCCAATTCGACCGCCAAGTTCATGGATGAATACGAGATGTTCATGCGCGGCGACGCGGCCAATACCATCGGCCTGCTGTCGGACGTGGCGCATTGGAAGCAGTTCGAGGACTTCCTTGGCGCCGAGAGCATCGGCGCCTTCCGCCACCCCGCGCCCGAGATGATCGCGGACCATGCGATGATCCCCGTCGCGGGCGGGATCGGCTATGGCGTGAACGCGGCGGGCGGCAATGTCGATCTGGCCACCGCGCTGGTCGAAACGCTGGCCAGCGCCGGCCCGATCCAGGTCTTTGTCAACGATGCGGGCGTGGTGCCGGCGAATACGGCCGTCGATACCTCGGGCCTCGCCAGCCCGACGGCAGGCACGATCCTGGGTTGGCTTGACAGCTCTGGCGTCACGATGGCCCATGCCAATGTCACCGCCGAAGAGCTGGCCGAATGGCATCGCCAGTCGCAACTGCTGCTCAACGGCGAGACGACGGTCGAAGCCGCCGCCGCGCGGATGGATGACGTGCAAAAGGCCGCCCACGGCGGTTGACCCGGCTATGCCCGCAGCCCCCTGACCCGGGCTGCGGGCCTGATGTGAAAGACGCCGATGACCACGACCGCCCAGCCCCAACGCCGCCGCAGGCGCACCGGTTCGCGTGCCGAACGGCGCTTTGCGCTGCTGTTCCTGCTGCCGGCCGTGGCGCTGGTGCTGACCTTTCGCATCGTGCCGCTGCTCTGGGGGTTCGGGCTGTCACTGACCGATGCGACGGGGCTGCAACAGGGACAGTTCATCGGGCTGGGCAACTATGCCGAAATGGCGGGCGACCCCAACTTCCGCGCCGCGATGCGCAACACCGTCATCCTGCTTCTGACGCTGCCGGTCTGGGTGCTGCTGCCGATGATCCTTGCCTCGCTCATCCATCTGGGTGTGCCGGGCGGGCGGCTCTACCGGTCGGTCTATTTCTTTCCCGCAGTTCTATCGAGCGTCATCGTCGGGTCGATCTTCAATGTCGTGCTGCGTTATGACGGGGCGCTCAATGCGCTTCTGGGCTTTGCCGGGCTGCCCGCCATCGACTGGCTGGGCAGCGGGTCCACCGCGCTGCTGTCGCTGCTCACCGTGCAGCTTTGGGCGACCTTCGGGATGAGCCTGCTGATCTTCCTCGCCGGCCTCTCGACCCTGTCGTCGGAAATGATCGAGGCCGCGCGGCTCGACGGGGCGCGGCTCTGGCAGGTCTGGGGGTATGTGATCCTGCCCGCGATGCGCCCGATCATCGAGTTTGTCGCGGTCGTGACGACCATCGGCGTGCTCACCAACATGTTCGGCCTGATCTATGTGCTCACCGCCGGCGGTCCCGGCACGGCCACGACGCTGCCCGAGTTCCTGATCTGGCTGGAACAGGGCCAGATGGGCCGGCCGGGCTATGCCGCGGCGCTGTCGATGGTGCTGTTCGCCCTGATGGCGGGGATCGCCTGGATCCAGATCCGCATCATGTCGCGCAACGCCGGGCTCTGAGGGGGACACAGGCATGGCAAACCCGAGAGGACGCGAACGCCGCATCCTGCGCCTGCTGTCGGTGCCGATGGCGCTTCTGGCGCTGTCCTGCGTCTATCCGGTCTATTTCGCCGTCAACAACGCGCTCAAGACCAACCGCAACTACATCATGGACCGGTTCGGCCTCGTGACGGACCTGACCTTTGACAATTTCGTGCAGGCCTGGACGCGGTCGAACCTCGACACCTATTTCGTCAATTCGGTGCTGGTGACGGGGGGCGCGGTGCTGCTGCTCTTGCTGGTCTCCTCGCTCGCGGGCTTTGCGCTGGCGCTGCTCAGGTTTCCGGCCCGCCGGCTGGTATTCGTGGTGATCCTCGCCTCGCTGATGATCCCGGTGCAGGTGGTGCTGGTGCCGTTCTATCAGACGATCATCGGTCTGGGCCTGCTCAACACCCGGATCGGGCTGATCCTGTCCTACACCGCGTTCTTCCTGCCGTTTTCCGTCTATCTGATGACCGCCTTCTACGCTGGCCTGCCGCGCGAGCTGATGGAGGCCGCGCGGATCGACGGGGCGCGCCTGTTGCAGGTCTGGTGGTTCGTGATGCTGCCGATGGGGCGGCCCGCCCTCATTACGCTGGGTATTCTCAACACGCTCTACTGCTGGAACGATGTGCTGATCTCGCTGCTGGTCCTGCAGGACAAGCGGACGATGATGGTCGGCATCGCGGCGTTGCGGGGCGAATATACCACCAATGTGCCGCTGCTCGCGGCGGGGATCGTGCTGGCCGCCGCGCCGATCGTGGTCCTCTACCTCGTGTTCCAGCGTCAGATCGTGGCGGGCATCGCCACCGGCGCAGTAAAGGGATGACCCATGGCTGACCTGATCCTCAACGATGTGCGCAAATCCTTTGGCAGCACCGATGTCATCCGCGGCGTCGATCTGACCATCGAGCCGGGCGAATTCGTCGTCTTTGTCGGCCCGTCCGGCTGCGGCAAATCCACCCTGCTGCGGATGATCGCGGGGCTCGAAGAGGTCACATCGGGCACCGTCACCATCGCCGGCACGGATGTGACCGAGGCCGAACCCTATGACCGGGGCATTGCGATGGTGTTCCAGTCCTACGCGCTCTACCCGCATATGACCGTGGCCGAGAACATGGGCTTTGCGCTGCGCCTCGCCCGTGTGCCGGTGCCGGAACGCCGCCGCGCGGTGGAAGAGGCCGCGCGCATCCTGCAGATCGAGCCGCTGCTCGACCGCAAGCCCGCGCAACTGTCTGGCGGGCAGCGCCAGCGCGTCGCCATCGGGCGGGCCATCGTGCGCAAGCCCAGGGTCTTTCTCTTTGACGAGCCGCTGTCGAACCTCGACGCCGAATTGCGCGTGCAGACGCGGATCGAGATCGCGCGCCTGCATGCGGCGCTGGGGGCGACGATGATCTACGTCACCCATGACCAGACCGAGGCGATGACGCTGGCAGACCGCATCGTCGTGCTGCGCGGCGGTGTGGTGGAGCAGGTGGGACGGCCCACCGACCTGTATGACGACCCCGACAATGCCTTTGTCGCAGGCTTTATCGGCAGCCCGCGGATGAACCTGCTGCCCGCCCGCGCCACCGGCCCGCAGAGCCTGCGGCTCGGCACGCTCGACCTGACGCTGCCGCAACTGGAGAGCCGGCTGACCGCCGGGCAGGCGCTCACGCTGGGCGTGCGGCCCGAACACCTGCAGGACGCCGGGCAGCGGATCGAAATGACGGTCGATGTGGTCGAACAGCTTGGCAGCACCGCCTTTGTGCATGGCGCGCTCGGCCCCGACCTGCCGCTGGTCGTCGAGGCGCGCGGCAGTCGCCCGGCGATGGGTGACCGGATCACCATCGCGCTCGACCCTGCGCGGCTCTACCTCTTTGACAATGACGGGCAGCGCCTGCGCTGAGCCCGATCAGGGTCTTGCGAGCAGGGCGCGCAGTTGCTCTAAGGTTGCGCAATCAAGGAGCGCCCGCATGGTCGATATCGCCACCCGCGTCTGGAACCACAAGTGGAAGATCGACCCGATCGTGCGGTCGCTGATCGACACGGATTTCTACAAGCTGTTGATGTGCCAGTCGGTGTTCCGCAACAAGCCCGACACGCAGGTGACATTCTCGCTCATCAACCGGACCCATCGCATCCGTCTGGCCGATCTGATCGACGAAGGGGAGCTGCGCGAACAGCTTGACCATATCCGGTCGCTCTCTCTCACCCGGGGGGAAAGCACCTGGCTGCGCGGCAATACCTTCTATGGCAAGCGGCAGATGTTCCGCCCCGATTTCATGGAATGGTTCGAGGCGCTGCGCCTGCCCGCCTACCATCTGGAAAAACGCGACGGGCAGTATGAGCTGACCTTTGAGGGCAACTGGCCCGAAGTGATGATGTGGGAAATCCCCGCGCTCGCCGTGCTGATGGAACTGCGCGGGCGGTCGGTGCTCGCGGGAATGGGCCGGTTCGAATTGCAGGTGCTCTATGCCCGCGCCATGACCAAGCTGTGGGAAAAGGTCGAACGCCTGCGCAACCTCCCTGACCTGCGCATCGCCGATTTCGGCACGCGCCGGCGGCACAGCTACCTTTGGCAGGACTGGTGCGTGCAGGCGATGATGGAGGGTCTGGGCAGCGCATTCACCGGCACATCGAATTGCCGCATCGCGATGCAGCGCGATATCGAGGCGATCGGCACCAACGCGCATGAACTGCCGATGGTCTATGCCGCGCTCGCCGACAGCGATGCGGCGCTGCGGCAGGCGCCCTATGACGTGCTTGCCGACTGGCAGGACGAACATGATGGCAACCTGCGCATCATCCTGCCCGACACCTACGGCACGCGCGGCTTTCTCGAAGGCGCGCCCGACTGGCTCGCGGGGTGGACCGGCATCCGCGTCGATAGCGGCGACCCCGCGGTGCAGGCCGAGGCCGCGATCGACTGGTGGCGCGCGCGCGGCGAGGATCCGCGGCAAAAGCTGGTGATCTTTTCCGACGGGCTTGATGTGGGCAAGATCGAAGAGCTTCAGGCGCGCTTTGCCGGGCGGGTCAAGGTGTCGTTCGGCTGGGGCACGATGCTGACCAACGACTTTACCGGGCTGGTCGCTGACGACCGCCTCGCGCCGTTTTCGCTGGTGTGCAAGGCGGTGTCGGCCAACGGGCGGCCCACGGTCAAACTGTCCGACAACCCGGAAAAGGCGATGGGCCCGGCCGATCAGATCGCCCGTTACAAGCGGGTCTTTGGCGTGGGCGAACAGACCCGTATGGCGGTGGTGGTCTAGACGCCCAGCGCGTCCATCGTGTCGCGCAGGATCTGGGCGCTGGCGCGCAGCGCCTCGGTCTCGCCCGCGTCAAGCTCGGGCCAGAGCGTCGCGCTCACCCCGCCGGCGCCCACCACGCGCGGCAGGCTCAGGGCCACGTCACGCAGACCCAGCACATCGGGGGTGATGCAACTGACCGTCATCACCGCCTGTTCGTTGCGCCCGATGGCCTGCACGATCCGCGCGAGGCCCGCGCCGATGCCATACCACGTCGCGCCCTTGCCCGCGATGATGCGGTAAGCGGCGCGGCGCACGCCCGCGTCGATCTGCGCGCGCACATCCTCCGTCACCGCGGCCCCCATCTGCGCGGCAAAGGACGCCAATGGCACCGTCCCCGCCCGCGCGTTCGACCAGCTAAGCACTTCGCTGTCGCCATGTTCGCCCAGCACATAGCCATGCACCGACTGCGGCGCGATGCCCAGATACCGGCCCAGCAGCGACCGGAACCGGGCCGTATCAAGGATCGTGCCCGAGGCGATCACACGCCCGGCGGGCAGGCCCGACAGGCGCTGCGTGATCTGCCCCATGATATCGACCGGGTTCGACGCGACCAGCAACACCGCCTCGGGCGCCGCGCGCCGCACCTCGCCCACCACCTCGCGGAACACCGCCGCATTGCGCCCCAGGAGTTCGAGCCGGGTCTCGCCGGGTTTCTGGCTCACACCAGCCGACAGGATCACCACATCGGCCCCGGCAAGGCGGTCATACGCGCCCGCCTCGATCACCGCCGCGCCGGCAAAGGGCACGGCATGGGCGATATCCTCGGCCTCGGCCTGCGCGCGGGCGGCGTCACGGTCCACCAGCACCACATGATGCGCGATGTTGCGCATGACGAGCGCAAAGGCCGCCGCGCTGCCGACCATTCCCGCCCCGACGATCCCGACCTTCATTGCTTGCCCCTTTCGCTGTCCGACCCGCAGAGGATGCCACGCATCAGTGTCGCGCAGGTATCAGAAATCGAGGTTCTCGACGCTCAGCGCGTTCTGCTGGATGAATTCGCGGCGCGGTTCGACCACATCGCCCATCAGCTTGGTGAACAGATCATCCGCCTCGGCGACATCGTCGATGCGCACCTGCAACAGCGTGCGCGCCTCGGGGTCGAGCGTGGTTTCCCACAGCTGATCGGGGTTCATCTCGCCCAGACCCTTGTAGCGTTGCAGGGTAAGCCCGCGCTCACCCTCCTCCAGGATCGCCCTGAGCAGGTCGAGCGGCCCGTGGATCAGGTTGCTGCGGTCGCGGCGCACCAGCGTGGCGGGCAGGTCATAGACCTCTTGCAAGGACCGGGTGAACGTGCCCGCGCGGCGGCTTTCGCCCGACCGCAGCATCGGCCCGTCGAGCGTGCGCACCTCTTCGACACCGCGCAATATCCGCGCGAGCCGGATGCCGTGGTCCTGCGTGATCCGCCCGCGCCAGCCGCGTTCCCACTCCAGCGCGATGAGGTCGAGCCTGCGGGCCACGGTGTCAGCCACGCCTTGCAGGTCCGCATCGACCGCGCCGGGCACAAAAGCCCCCGCAATCGCCGCCTGTTCGAGAATGTGGCGCGGATAATGCGTCGGAAAGGCGTCGAGCACCCGGCGCAACTGCCGCGCCTCCTCGACCACGCGCAACAGGTCTGCGCCCGCGATCTCGGCCCCCGAGCCGAGCCGCAGCACGGCGCCGTCGATCCCCTGCTGGATCAGATATTCGTCGAGCGACGCCTGATCCTTGAGATAGACTTCGGACTTGCCCCGCGCGACCTTGTAGAGTGGCGGCTGCGCGATATAGATATGCCCGGCCTCGATCAGCTGCGGCATCTGCCGAAAGAAGAACGTGAGCAAAAGCGTGCGGATATGCGCGCCGTCCACGTCGGCGTCGGTCATGATGACGATCTTGTGGTAGCGCAGCTTGGCGAGGTTGAATTCGTCGCGCCCGATGCCGGTGCCCAGCGCCATCACCAGATTGCCGATCTCCTGACTGGCGAGCATCCGGTCGAACCGCGCGCGCTCCACATTCAGGATCTTGCCCTTGAGCGGCAGGATCGCCTGCGTCTGCCGGTCGCGCCCTGTCTGGGCCGAGCCGCCCGCACTGTCACCTTCGACGAGGAATATCTCGGTCTTGGAGGGGTCTTTTTCCGAGCAATCCTTGAGCTTTCCGGCAAGGAAATTGACATCCATCGCCGTCTTGCGCCGCGTCAGATCCCGCGCCTTGCGCGCCGCCTCGCGCGCCAGCGCGGCCTCGATGATCTTGCCCACGACCACCTTGGCGATCTGCGGGTTTTCCTCGAACCATTCGGCAAGCTTTTCGCCCACCAGCCCCTCGACCGCCGGGCGCACCTCGGACGACACCAGCTTGTCCTTGGTCTGGCTCGAGAATTTGGGGTCGGGCACCTTGACCGACAGCACGCAGGTCAGCCCCTCGCGCGCGTCGTCGCCGGTGAAATCGACCTTTTCCTTTTTCGCGATCCCGCTCGACTGTGCGTAATTGTTGATCGTCCGCGTCAGGGCCGACCGGAACGCCGACAGATGCGTGCCGCCGTCGCGCTGCGGGATGTTGTTGGTAAAGGGCAGCACCATCTCGTTGTAGCTGTCGTTCCACCACATCGCGACCTCGACGCCAATATCGTCGCGCATGGCGTTGATATGGATCGGCTCGGCCATGATCGACGCCTTGGACCGATCGAGGTATTTGACGAATTCCTTGACCCCGCCCTCATAGTAAAGCTCGCTGCGCAGCGGCACGGCGGGGCGCGCGTCCTCCAGGATGATCCGCACGCCCGAATTGAGGAACGCCAGTTCGCGCAGCCGCTTTTCAAGCTGGTCAAAGCTGTAATCAAGGTTCGAGAAAGTCTCGGTCGAGGCGAGAAAGCGCACCTCGGTCCCGGTGCGGCCCGGCGTCTCGCCCACCACGCGCAGCGGCTCGACAGTGTTGCCATGCTCGAACCGGCAGAAATGCTCGCGCCCGTCGCGCCAGATCCGCAGCTCGAGCCAGACCGACAGCGCATTGACGACCGACACACCGACGCCGTGCAGCCCGCCCGACACCTTGTAGGAGTTGCTGTCGAATTTGCCGCCCGCGTGAAGCTGGGTCATGATGACCTCGGCCGCGCTGACCCCTTCGCCCTCATGGATGCCGACGGGGATGCCGCGGCCGTTGTCCTGCACCGAGACGCTGGAATCCGCGTGGATCTTGACCAGCACATGATCGGCATGACCGGCCAGCGCCTCGTCGATGCCGTTGTCCACGACCTCATAGACCATATGGTGCAGGCCGGACCCGTCGTCGGTATCGCCGATATACATCCCGGGCCGCTTGCGAACAGCGTCCAACCCCTTGAGAACCTTGATGGAATCAGCGTTGTAGTCGGTATTCCCGGGGAGCGGATCGGGGGTGGTCTCGGACATGCGGATTTTCCTGTGCAACAACTGTCACAATATACGTTCCCTAGGGGGGAATGTCACGGCTTTCCCCCATATTTTGCGTCAGATCAGCGGGATCACCAGCCCCACGCCGATCAGCAGCACCCCCGCCGTCAGGTTGACCCGACGCAAGGCGTCAGGCGAGGTCAGAAGCCCCCGCACCCGCCCGATGAACAGCGCGAGCGTCAGGTTCCCCGCCATCGGAATGGCGGCCGACACGGCCAGGATCGCGGCGATGTCGGGCCAGGAGAGCGCGGTGACGTCAAAAAACCCCGGCAGCATCCCGCTGTAGAACAGGATCGCCTTGGGATTGGCGAGGATGACCGCCACCCCTGCCATGAACCCCGCCCACATCCCCGGCCGGGTCAGCCGGCTGTCGGGGTTGATGGGCCGACCCGCGTGCCGGATGATGAGCACGCCCATCAGGATGAACGTCGCGCAGGCCACCCAGCGCATCAGGTCGAGAAACCCGGAAAACACCGACAGCACCCAGCCCATCCCGAGGATGGCCAGCAGCGGCCACAACAGATCTCCCAGGGCGACGCCGATGGCCAGCGGCCAGGCCGCGCGAAACCCGCCCACCAGCGCCCGCGCGGTCAGCGCCACCCAGACCGGGCCAGGGGTCAGGAACAGCAGGAAAATGCCCAGCGCATAGAGGCCCAGGGCGGCAAATGTGATGGTCATGGTCAGAACAGATGCCCCAGCAGATCGACCGGCGTCACATCATCCCAGGCGCGCCCGTCAAGCGGCAGGACCATCAGGTCATGCGCCTCGGTCTCATGCACTTCGCCCGTCACCGCGCCCAGCAGATCGACATGGCGCAGCCGGTTGGCCACCCGCACAAACCCTGCCGCGGCATATAGCTGCGCCGTGCCAAAGAGAGCCATCGCCGCGACCGGCCCGGCGCGCCCTTCGTCGATGGCCGCCGCCACCAGCCGGCCGGCGATCCCCTCACCCCGCCGCGCGGGGTCGGTCGCCACATCGGCGAGACCGAGGATCGGGATCAGCCGCGCCCCCTGCCGGATCTGGCGAAAGGTCAGCCCGACATGGCCGATGATGCCATCGTCACGCGCCACCAGCCGCACATGATGGCGCTGCATGAAACATGACCGCCCGCCAAAGTCGGTGCCAAAAGACGCCCCCAGCAGCGCGGCAATCGCCGCCTCGTCCGCGCCCCCGAGCCGCAATTCCTCGATCCGCTCAATCCGCATTCCACGCCTCCACCTCACGCGCGGCAGACACACCCGCCGCCTCGCTCACGTCTACAAATTGCGCCCGCCCGGCAAGCCCCGCAAAGAGCTCGGCCCCCGTCCCGGTCATGAAGGCCTGCGCCCCCAGTGCACAGATCTCGTCATAAAGCGCCGCGCGCCGCCCGGTATCCAGATGCGCCGCCACCTCGTCGAGCAACAGGATCGGCGGCGCGCCCGTCTCCTCGGCCAGCGCCCGCGCATTGGCAAGGATCAGCGAAATGAGCAGCGCCTTCTGCTCCCCGGTCGAGGCATCGCGCGCAGCGACCCCCTTGGCCGCCCAGACCGCCACAAGATCGCTGCGATGCGGCCCGCAGAGCGTTCGCCCCGCCGCAAGGTCACGCGCGCGGCCCTCGGACAGCGCCCCGCGCAGCGCCTCTTCGGTAACGGGCGCGTCGGCTTCAGGCTCCAGCAGCGCCAGCGCCGCCGCAGGAAAAGCCGTCTGCGCCCCCTCCTGCGCCGCCATCAGCCGGGCAATGGCCGCCACGCGCCCCGCATGCACCAGCGCCCCCGCCCGCGCCATCTGCGCCTCGATCGCACCATACCAATGCGCATCGCGCACCATGTCTTTCAGCAGCCGGTTGCGCTCGCGCATCGCCTTGTCATAGTCGAGCACCGCCTCGGCATGGCCGGGGTCGAAACTCATCGTCGCGCGGTCCAGAAATCGCCGTCGCCCGTCCGCGCCCTCTATCCAGAGCCGGTCCATCGCCGGCACCAGCCAGAGCACCCGCGCGATCCGCCCCAGCGCGATCTGCGTCGCAGCCTTGCCGTCGATGCGGACCTGCCGCGCGCCGCCGGGCTCGGCCCAGGTGTCAACCTCATGCGCCTGCCCGAACGACGCAAGCGCCGCCGCCACCTTCCAGCCCAGCGCCTCGGGCCGGCGGATCATGTCGTCGCTCGCCGCACGGCGCAGCCCACGCCCCGGAGACAGCAGCGACACCGCCTCGATCAGATTGGTCTTGCCCGCGCCATTCGCGCCGAAAATCGCCACCGGCCGGCCATCAAAGGCCAGCGTGGCCCGCCGGTGCGACCGGAAATGCGACAGCGACAATGCCGTAACGGCCAGCCTCACCGCGCCCCCCGCCCGGCTTCTTTGTGCCAAAAATACTCCCGCCGGAGGCGTCCGACAGGCGTCACACGCGCATCGGCATGACGACATAGACCGCCGACATGTCATTGCCCTCGCGCATCAGCGTCGGATCGCCGGACGAATTGAACAGAAATACCGCATTCTCGCGGTCCACCTGGCTCGCGATTTCCAGCAGATATTTCGCGTTGAACCCGATCTCGAGCCGCTCATCGGCATAGGCGACGGCAAGCTCCTCCTCGGCGGCGCCATGGTCGGGCGCGTTGACCGAGAGGATCAGCCGGTCCTCTTCAAGCGACAGCTTCACCGCGCGCGAGCGTTCCGACGACACCGTCTGCACCCGGTCCACCGCGCGGGCAAAATCGGCCGCATCGACCTCGAGCCGCCGGGTGTTGCCCTGCGGAATGACGCGGGTGTAGTCGGGAAATGTCCCGTCGATGACCTTTGACGTCAGCGTCACGCCCGGCGTGGCAAAGCGGATCTTGGTCTCGGACACCGACACCGCGATCATCGCCTCGTCATCGTCCAGAAGCTTGCGCATCTCGCCCACGGTCTTGCGCGGCACGATGACACCGACCATGCCCGCCGCGCCTTCGGGCAAGGGCGCGTCGATCCGCGCCAGCCTGTGCCCGTCGGTCGCCACACAGCGCAGCACCTTGGCGCCCTCGCTCTCGGCCACATGCATGTAGACACCGTTGAGGTAATAGCGTGTCTCTTCGGTCGAGATCGCGAATTTCGACTTGTCGAACAGCCGGCGCAATACCGGCGCCGCCACGGCAAAATTGGCGGCATAATCCGACGTGGCCATCACCGGAAAATCCTCGCGCGGCAGGGTCGCCAGCGAAAACTGCGACCGCCCGGCGGTGATCAGCAACCGGCCCGTCTGCGGGTCGTCGGCCAACGTGACCAGCGCGCCATCAGGCAGTTTGCGCACGATCTCGTTGAGCGTCATGGCCGACACGGTCGTGGCGCCTGCGCGTTCGACCATCGCAGGGGCGCGGTCCACCACCTCGATATCCAGATCGGTCGCGCGGAACTGCACGGTGTTGCCTTCGGCCTCGATCAGCACATTGGCGAGGATCGGGATCGTGTTGCGCCGCTCCACCACGGATTGCGCCTGGGCCACGGCCTTGAGCAGCGCGCCGCGTTCGATACTGAGTTTCATTCTGTCTTGCTCCGATCTGGCCGGATCACGATGGCCGGGACGGAAACGCTACCCGTTTTCCCGCCCCGCTCAAGTGACTTGTGCATATCTCCCGGCGACTGTTGCTGCGCCGTTGCGGTTCGGTCAAGCGCTCTCAGGCTTCGAGCGCGCGGCGCAGCAATTCCAGATCGTCGGAAATCTGGCTGTCGGTGGCGCGCAGCTCTTCGATCCGGCGCACGCCGTGCATGACGGTGGTGTGGTCGCGCCCGCCAAAGCGACGCCCGATCTCGGGCAGGGACCGATTCGTCATCGACTTGGCCAGATACATGGCGATCTGCCTGGGCCGCGCCAGCGTGCGCACCCGCTTGGGCCCGATCAGGTCGGACAGGCGGATGTTGTAATGGTCGCTGACCTTGCGCTGGATCTCCTCGACCGTGATCTTGCGGTCGCTGGCGCGCAGGATGTCGGCCAGGCAGTCCTGCGTGAGCTCGAGCGTGATCTCGCGGCCGACCAGGCTCGCAAAGGCGAAAAGCCGGGTCAGCGCCCCTTCGAGCACGCGCACATTGGTCGAAAGCCGGTGCGCGAGAAACTCCAGCACGCCATCGCGCAGCGACAGGCCGGGGTATTGGCCACGATACATCTCGACCTTGGCCTGCAACACGCCCAGCCGCAGTTCGTAGTCGGTCGGATGCAGGTCAACGACAAGGCCGCATTGCAGCCGCGACTTGATCCGCTCCTCAAGATCCTTGATCTCGCCCGGCGCGCGGTCCGCCGAAATGATGATCTGCTTGTGCTGGTCCACCAGCGCGTTGAACGTATGGAAAAACTCGTCCTGGGTGCTGTCCTTGCCGGCGATGAACTGCACGTCATCGACCATCAGCACATCGACGGCCCGGAACATCTGCTTGAAATCCATCATCTTGCGGTCGCGCAGCGCAGTGATGAAGCGATACATGAACTGTTCTGCCGACAGGTAGAGCACATTGAGATGCGGCTGGCGCGCGCGCAACTCATGCGCGATCGCGTGCATCAGGTGGGTCTTGCCCAGCCCGACGCCGCCATAAAGAAAGAGCGGGTTGAAAGACACCGGCCCGCCTTCGGCGACGCGCCGCGCCGCGGCATGGGCCAGTTCGTTGGGCTTGCCCACAACAAAGCTGTCAAAGGTAAAGCGCGGGTCGATATGCGCCGCCGGGTCTGGAAAACCGCTGTCATGCGGCTCGGACGGTCGCGCGACGGGGGCCATGGCGCGCTGGGCGTTGGCGGCGATGGCAAAGCTCAGCCGCTGCACCGACGCGCCAAGGCGGTTGAGGTGATACATGATCTGGTCGCCGTAATGCTGCGCGACATAATTGCCGATAAAATTGGTTGGCACGAAAAAGGTGGCGACCCCGCCCGAGATGGAGCCGAACTCGATCGGTTCGATCCAGTTCGTGTAATTGTTCGCCCCGACCACGCCCTTCAGAATATCCCTGACCTGGCCCCACATGTCTTGCGTCATTTATTCGTCCAAACCTGACTTGCCTTGCTGTCCCCACGGCGCCCGTTGCACGCCGCGCGGCCCGGTCCCGGGTGCGCCTTACACCGCGCCCACGCCGCCCGATGACAAGAACCCGAACGACAAGGCACAACCGCTATGGCCGGTCCTTCCTTGTCGCATCGCCACTTGTCATCACGGGGGAGACGCCGCCGCATCCGGTCACGAGGACCGGACGACAACAGACCAAGAGAGCGCTGGTCAGCGGTGCCCAAACCGCTGGTCCGTCTCTCCCACACAGAGCCTGCATCCATGCCGCCACGTGACGCGAGACCTTGCAAAAGGTCCGCTGGGCGGGGTCGGCTGCCAGACTTCTCCATGTTCCCCCAGGAACGATGTGAATCGCATGGCCAAGCTAGCAAGGCGTTCGGGGCGCCGACAACGCAACAACGCCCTTGACGGGGGCTTTGCGACAAACGAATCCCGGCCGCCCGGCGGGGATCGTTGAATCTGCGCAAAAACCCGCGCGCCCTGTGGCGCGGGCGCCAAGTCACAGGGTTTTGCGACAGAACGGTGACAGGACATCTTGACAGGCCCGGCGCCCGAGTCGCGGGCAGTGCAACGGCCCGGCCATGCCCCGGACAGCAAAAAGGCGCGCCTTGTGGCACGCCCTTTCCGCAACGTCACAAAACAGGTGGCGCGGGCTCAGCCCAGCGCTTTGACCCGCGAGGCCAGACGCGACATCTTGCGCGCGGCGGTGTTCTTGTGGACGATTCCCTTGGTCACGCCACGCATCAGTTCGGGCTGGGCGCTGCGCAGCGCGATCGCGGCGGCATCCTTGTCACCCGAGGCGATCGCCTCTTCGACCTTGCGCAGGAACGTGCGGATGCGCGAACGGCGCATCTTGTTGATGGCAAAACGGCGCTCGTTCTGGCGGGCGCGCTTTTCGGATTGGGGGCTGTTGGCCATGTATTCGGAACCTTTGTCGGGTCAATTGAAAAACGGATAGCGCATTCGGCCCGACCGGGTTCTGAACCGGCTGATTCTGGCCTAGGCGGGCCTCACGCGCATGTAAGCGGCGTCTATAGGCCAGCGCTGGCCGTTTGAAAAGCGCAAATGCTACCGGTCGCGGAACTGCGCCTCGCGCTTTTCGGAAAAGGCGCGCATGCCTTCCTTCTGGTCGGCGGTGGCAAAGAGCGACTGGAACAGCCGGCGTTCATAGCGCACGCCCTCGGCCAGCGTCGTCTCATAGCTGCGGTTGACGGCATCCTTGGCGGCCATCACGGCGATCTGCGACTTCATCGCGATCTTGGCCGCGGCCCCGCGCGCCTCTTCGATCAGCTTTTTCGCGGGCACGACGCGGCTCACCAGCCCACAGCGCTCTGCCTCGGCGGCGTCCATGAAACGGCCGGTCAGATGCATATCCATCGCCTTGGACTTGCCGACAAAACGTGTCAGGCGCTGCGTGCCGCCCATCCCCGCGATCACGCCGAGGTTGATCTCGGGCTGGCCAAATTTGGCGGTATCGGCGGCGATGATGAAATCGCACATCATGGCAAGCTCGCAGCCGCCGCCCAGCGCATAGCCCGCCACGGCCGCGATAACCGGCTTGCGGATATGCTCGATCCGGTCGCCTTCGCGCGCGAAGCGATTGCTCAGATACATGTCCACAAAGGACATGTCGGCCATTTCGGTGATATCCGCCCCGGCGGCAAAGGCCTTGTCCGACCCGGTGATGACGATGCAGCGCACCTTGTCGCTGGCATCCGCCGCCTCGAGCGCATCGGCAAGCTCGCCCAGCAGCGCCGCATTGAGCGCGTTGAGCGCGTCGGGCCGGTTCAGGGTGATCTGTGCGATGTCGTCCTCGATCTCGAAGATGATCGTGTCATAGGCCATGCTGTCATATCCCCGTGTTCGGCTCAGGCGCCCGCCTTTACCAAAGGCCATCGGGGTTTCAAGTCAACTCTGGCAGCGCGGGCAAAAGAACGAACTCCGCCCCGCCTGCACGACACGCTGCACCGTGCCCTCGCAACCGGGCGCGACGCAGGGCGCGCCTTCGCGGTCATAGACGCGAAAGGTATGCTGGAAATAACCAAGCTCGCCATCGGCTTGCCGGTAATCGCGCAGCGACGACCCGCCGGCGTCGATGGCCTCGTCCAGCACCTGCCGGATGATCGGCACCAGCCCCGCCACCCGCTGCGCGGCAACCCGCCCGGCGGCGCGGGTGGGGCGGATGCGGGCGCGATGCAGCACCTCGCAGACATAGATATTGCCAAGCCCGGCAACGATTCGCTGGTCGAGCAGCGCGGATTTGATCGCCATGCCCCGCCCCTTGAGCCGCGCGACAAGGTAATCCTCGTTGAACGCATTGCCCAAAGGCTCTGGCCCGATGTCGCGCAGGAGCCAATGCGCATCGACCGCCCCGGTCGCGCACAGGTCCATCGCGCCGAACCGCCGCGCATCATTGAAGGTCACACGCGCGCCACCCTCCATGTCGAGGATCACATGGTCATGTTTCGCGGGCGCCGGGTGGTCATGGTGGAAGGCGCCGAGCATCGCCCCCGACACGAGCATCCGCCCGGACATGCCCAGATGGATGATCAGCGTCTCGCCGCGCGACAGGTCCGCGAGGATGTATTTTGACCGTCGCCGCAGCGCGACCACCCGCGCCCCGGCCAACCGCGCCGCCATGTTGTCAGGCAAGGGCCAGCGCAGATCGGGCCGGTTGACCGTGGCGCGGGCGATCATCGCGCCCTCCATCACCGGGGCCAGCCCGCGACGAACCGTCTCTACCTCTGGCAATTCGGGCATGGCGCACTTCCTTAGGAGCGGGGGGCGGTGTAAGCCGTCCCTGTCGCTAGCTAGCAGGGCCGGAGCCCGAGGACCACAGGACGCAATGACCCAAGATCCCGACAGACCGACGCATTTCGGCAATGAGACCGTGCGCGAAAGCGAAAAGGCCGGGCGCGTGCGCGGTGTTTTCACGTCGGTGGCCAGCAAATACGACATCATGAACGACGTCATGTCGGCCGGCGTGCACCGCATCTGGAAGGATGCGATGATGGACTGGCTCGCGCCGCGGCCCGGGCAGCGGCTGCTCGATGTGGCGGGCGGGACCGGTGACATCGCCTTTCGGTTTCTCAAACGCGCGGGGACCGGCCATGCGACCGTGCTCGACCTGACCGAGGGCATGCTGGTCGCCGGCCGCAAGCGGGCCGAGGCCGACCGCATGGCCGACAGCCTCGACTGGGTTGTGGGCGACGCGATGGCGCTGCCCTTTGCCGACAACAGCTTTGACGTCTACACGATCTCGTTCGGCATCCGCAACGTGACCCGCCCGCAGGATGCGCTGGCCGAGGCGTTTCGCGTGCTGCGCCCCGGTGGGCGGCTGATGGTGCTGGAATTCAGCCAGTTGCCCAACGCCGCGCTGCAAAAGGCCTATGACCTCTATTCCTTCAACGTGATCCCGCGGATGGGCCAGATGATCGCGGGCGACCGCGCGAGCTATCAGTATCTGGTCGAATCGATCCGCCGCTTTCCCGATCAGGAGACGTTTCTGGGCATGGTGCGCGACGCCGGCTTCGGCAATGCGAAATACCGCAACCTGTCGATGGGCATCGCCGCATTGCATTCGGGGTGGAAGCTCTAGGTGCGCGGACCGCACAACATCTGGCGGCTGATCCGCACCGGTGCCACGCTGGAACGCGCGGGCGCGATGAATGTGGTGCTCGACGCGTTCGAGGCGGGCCGGCTGTTGCGGTTCACCGTCCGCGCGCTGGCGCTGCCCTTTACCTGGCTGGGCTATCGCGGCGACCCCTCGCTCCCGCCCGCGACCCGCGCGCTGACGGCGCTGGGCCCGGCCTATATCAAGTTCGGCCAGATCCTTTCGACCCGCCCCGATGTGGTGGGCGACGAACTGGCCGTGCAACTGCGTGTTTTGCAGGACCGCCTGCCCGCCTTTCCGACTGACGTCGCCAAGGCCGAAGTGGCCAAGGAGCTCGGCCTGCCGATCACGGCGATGTTCAGCGCCTTTTCCGACCCCGTCGCCGCCGCCTCGCTCGCGCAGGTGCACAAGGCGGTCCTCGCCGACACCGGCGAGGCGGTCGCGGTCAAGGTGCTGCGGCCGGGGATCGAGCGCGCCTTTCGCAAGGATATCGACGCCTTCTATTTCGCCGCGCGGATGATCGAGCTGCTCTCGCCCGCCTCGCGCCGGCTGCGGCCGATGGATGTGATCGCGCATTTCGAAGGCGTGGTGCTGGGCGAGCTTGACCTGCGGCTGGAAAGCTCGGCCGCGGCCGAGTTTGCCGCCAATACGGCGCAGGACGTGGGCTTTCGCGTGCCCGCGATCAAATGGGCGCTGTCGGCGCGGCGTGTGATGACGCTGGGCTGGGCCGAGGGGATCGGGGCCGCCGATGTCGCCGCCATCGACGCGGCCGGGTTCGACCGGCGGCTCCTTGGCGCGCGGGTGCTGCAACTTTTCCTGAGCCATGCGCTGCGCGACGGGTTCTTTCATGGCGACATGCATCAGGGCAACCTCAAGATCGGCGAGAACGGCGAGATCATCGCCTATGATTTCGGGATCATGGGGCGGATCGACGAATATACCCGCCGCGTCTATGCCGAGATCCTGTTCGGCTTTATCCGAAAGGATTTCCGCCGCGTGGCCGAGGTGCATTTCGAGGCGGGCTATGTCCCCGCCGACCGGGATGTGGACGAGTTTGCCCGCGCGCTGCGCGCTGTGGCCGAGCCGATCTTCGGGATGGATGCGAGCCGCATCTCTATGGCGCGGCTTCTGGCCTATCTCTTTGAAGTGACAGAGCGTTTCGGGATGGAGACGCGAACAGAGCTGATCTTGCTGCAACGCACCATGGTGGTGGTCGAAGGCGTGGCGCGCACGCTGGACCCGCATATCAACATCTGGGATGTGGCCCGCCCGATCGTCGAGGATTACATCAAGCAGAGCATCGGCCCCAAGGCGCTGCTGCGCGATCTTGGCCAGACGCTGCGCGTGCTGGCGCGGTTCGGGCCGCGCCTGCCCAAGCTTGCCGAGGATGCGCTGATCCGCACCACGAACCCACCGCCCCCGCCCCCGCGCAAGTCGGTCTGGCCGGTGCTGGGCTGGGTCGCTCTGGGCGCGGGGCTGGGCGGGGTCGCCGTCTGGGCCGCAACACTTCTCTAGTCGTTACCGCAGTGTCGGGTCGCGCAGCGCGGTCACCAGCGAGGCGGGAACCGCCACACCGCCCGACAGCATCAGGATCGTCTGCCCCCCTTCGGAGCGGACTTCGGTCACGGTCGAATAGACATCGGCCTGTTCGGCCAGCAACACCTCGCCATTGGCCGAACTGATGATCTCGAACGAATAGAGCCCACTGGGAAAGGGCAACCCACCCTCGCCCACGCCCGACCATTCCACCGGCGCCGCGCCGGTCGGAATTGTCATGCGCTGCACCTCGGTCCCGGAGGAATTGCGCACGACCATCTCGACCGTGTCAGCCAGCAGCGCGGGATTGGGTGCGACCGTGATCGGCGCGCCGGTGAAATGCGCGGCAACCGGCGCACGCGCCTCGCGCCCGACCCATGCGGCCATCTGCGCCATGCCCGAGGTCCCCATCTGCGCCGCCATGGCCTTGAGCAGGTCGTTGGTCTGCACCTGCTGTTCGACGCCCGAGAAGGTCGCAAGCTGCACCGCGTAGTCGGACGAATCGACCGGGTTCAGAGGATCCTGATTCTGCATCTGGACGGTCAGCATCCTCAGGAATGTATCGAAATCCGACGCGATCTTGCGCGTCGAGGTCCCGGCGGCGGCGGATGGCGTGGTTGCGGAAGCGGTTGTCGGGGCGATGTCCATCGGTTTTCCTTAAAGTCTGAGGTCGAGACGGCCCGCCGCATTGGCGGGCTGACGCGCGGCGACCAATGTGGCAGTCGGGTCAGGCTGCATGGGGGCGGGTCGATCGGCATGGCCGTCCGCGGGCCGGGGCGGCGGCGGGAGCCCCTGTTGCGCGGCGCCGTCCCCTTGCGAGCCGGCAAAGGAAAAGCTGACATCGCGGTAGCCCAATTGTCTGAATTCCTGCGCCAGAAGGTCGATATGCCGGCGAATCAGGTCGGTGGTCTCGGGCCGCTCTGCGGCAATCATGACCTGGATCGACTGACCATCGACGCGCAGCGCCAGGCGCAGCCGTCCCAGTTCTTCGGGATCGAGGCGGATTTCGGCGCCCCGCGGCTCTGCCCGGACCGCCATATCGGCGACCTGCGACGCCACATGCCGTGCCAGCATGTCATGCGCCGGCGCGCCTGTGGCCGGCGCGATGCTGCCTGTGGACTGACCGGCCCCGTGAGCCGTGAGAAAGGGGCCGGCCAGACGGTCCGTGCCATCCTCGGCCAAGACAGCGGCCCCGGTGCTGCGATGGGCGGGCAGCGCCTGGCCTTGTGGCCCGCCCTGTCCCGCCCGCTGACCTGATGCCTGCCCTTCGCGCGCCGCGGTGATGCCGGCGATGCCATCCGTCGCCAAAGCTGCGGTATGCCCCTCGCCGGGCGGGCCGGACGGCTTGCTGTTGCCGTCCGTCGCCGGGACGACTTGCGGAGCAGACCGCGCCATGAGCTGTGCCATCGCCAGGCCTGGCGGCCTGACAAGAGCGGTCTGCCGGTCGGTGGCCTGCGTCGGCACGCCCGGCAGCGGCTCATGGGCGGGGTCTGCAGGGGTTTCAGGCTCCGCCCCTGACCCGGCGGCGGGTGGCGTGACAGGCATAGCCGGGTCAGACATCGCGCCGCCAGGCGGCAGAGCCGGGCGGGGCAAAGCGGAGGCCTCAGCCAGAGCGCCGGAACCGCTGACCCTGGTGTCGGCCCGCGTGACGGGATCAGTCGCCAGGCCGGCGGACGGCGCGACTGGCAAAGCGGATGCAGCAAGGATCGACGCGGCGACCGGCAGTTCACCCTGCAAAATGACGGGCAACGGGGGGTGTTGCGCAGAATGGGCCAGCGCCATCTGCGGGGTCGTCACAAGCGGCTGTCGTTGCGCGGACATGGCCATCGCGGGGGCCTCGCCCGCCGTTTCCGCAGGTGCGGCACCGCTGGCCGCAACCGGGATGATCGCTGCATGCGCCAGCAAGGCGGCCGGATCGGCCGTGCCCGCGACCTCTCCATCCAGATGCTCGAAAATCGACGAGAAGTCATCTTCTCCCCCACGACCGGCGACACCGGTGGCGGTCTGCGGGGACAACACCCCTTGCCGCGCCATTGGCACGGCGAGGGTCGCGAGCAGCAGATTGGTGGGTGACATCAGTTCTCCGATGCAGGCCTGTAACTTCTCCTCCACTGTGACCGATGAAACTTACCAGATATTTACCGGTTCGGGTCCAAGCTGTGTGAAATCCATCAATTTGGAGATTATTCATGGATCCTGTCCGCCCCTTGCCCCCTCCCCTCGCTGCGCCCGGCACGCAGACCGCCACCGCTGACCGTGACGCGCAGTTGCGCGCCGCCGCAGAAAAACTCGAGGCCGGTTTTCTCGCTGAAATGCTCAAGGCCGCAGGCGTGGGTGCGCCGCGCGATGCCTTTGGCGGTGGCGCCGGTGAAGAGCAGTTCGCATCCTTCCTGCGCGATGCGCAGGCGCGCGAAATGGTCCGTGCCGGCGGAATCGGGCTGGCGCAGTCCCTCTTCGAGGCCATGAAGGCGCGGTCGAATGGCTGAAAACACCACATCCGCGCTCCTTGACCTGCTCGAGACCGAACGCGCGGCCATCCTTGCAGGGCAGTTTGACAGTCTGGCGCCCCTTGCCCCCCGCAAGGAGGCCCTGTTCGCGGCGCTTGCCCAGGCTCCGGCCGACCCGGCAACGCTCGACAGACTTGGTCGCAGCCTCACCCACAACCAGTCATTGCTCGAAGCGGCAATCCTGGGCGTCAGGGACGCGGCCGCCCGGCTGGACCACGTGAACACCCTGCGGCAGGGCTTTGCCACCTATGACAGCGCCGGCCAGAAATCCACGGTCGCAACCGCGCGGCCGGCGTTCGAGCGCAAGGCCTGAGCGGCGCCAGACCACCTCGTTTGACTAAAAGTGACAGCATCGGAGCGGGCGGAATTAGGGATGCGTTAAGAGGTCTGGAGCCAGTGTCGCCCTGCATCCTTCGGGGTGGCGCACAGCCGGGGAAACGTCCGGCAAGGGCAACGATCAGAATGACGTGTCACGTCGCCGGAACCGGCGATTGTCTGAAACCGCGGCGCAAAAGCGCCCACACTTTAAGGGACCAACACAATGTCCAGCATTCTGACCAACAACGGCGCGATGGTCGCGCTGCAGACCCTCAAGAGCATCAACTCGAACCTCGGCAAGGTTCAGTCCGAGATCTCGACCGGCAAGTCGGTGGCCTCGGCCAAGGACAACTCGGCCGTCTGGGCCATCTCGAAAGTGATGGAAAGCGACGTCAGCAGCTTCAAGGCGGTGACGAACAGCCTCGCTTCGGGCCAGGCGATGATCGGCGTGGCGCGAGCCGCCACGGAGACGATCACCGGCCTGCTCACCCAGATCAAGGACAAGGTCATCGCGGCGCAGGACGCGACCGCCGATACGACCAAGCTGCAGAACGAGACCAACGAGCTTGTCAGCCTGGTGAAATCCACGATCAGCGGCGCGCAGTTCAATGGCGTCAACCTGATCAACACCGGCACTGGCACCTCTGTTGTGGGCTCGATCGACCGCTCTGGCGGCACCGTCACGGCCAACACCATCGCCATCAGCGCGCAGAACCTGAGCACCGATCCGGCTGCGGCCGCGACGGGCCAGATCGCTGCGGGCACGGCCGGTGGCAACCTCGTCGTCGGCGGCGGCAACAACGACGGCGCTGTTGCAATCACATCGGCCGGCGGCCAGGAAGCCTTTGCGTTGTCCGCTGTCGCGACAGGCGAAACGCTGACCGTCACGCTGGGAGATCGCAACTTCAGCTACACCGTGACCGATGCAGATGTGGCCGCCGGCAACGATGGCAACGAGATCGCGCTGTCGAACCTGCGGAACCAGATCAATGCCGCCGGCATCTCGGGCGTCACCGCGCTCTATGATCCGGTCAATGCCGCAGGCGAACTGACCATCGACAATCAGGGCTCGACCGACGTCAACATGACCGTGCGCGTGCGTGCGGACGGTGCCGGTGCGCTTGCCGGGCTCGACGGGTTCTCAGTGACCGGCGGGACCGCCCTGGCCGATGTCGAGACGATGGTGGGCTCGGCCATCGACGCTGCGGCCGCCTTCGGTGCTTCCGAAGCGCGCCTGCAGACCCAGTCGAACTTTGTCAGCAAGCTGTCGGATGCGCTGAAAACCGGTATCGGCGCCCTCGTCGATGCCGACATGGAAGAAGCCTCTGCACGCCTTCAGGCGCTGCAGGTGCAGCAACAGCTGGGCATCCAGTCGCTGTCGATCGCCAACCAGGCGCCGCAGTCGATCCTGTCGCTGTTCCGCTAAGGCAACCGTCAGGGGGGGCAAAGCCCCCCCTGACCCTGCCCGATCAAAGGGAACCGCCCGCGGCAAAGCCGCGTCACAGCCAACCCTGTCCCGAAAGGACGCTCCGTGAACACTACCGCACAAGCAAGGGCCGCCTATGGCGCGGCGCCTTTGACCCTGCGCACCGGCCGCTCTGCAGAATACCAGGTCTTTGCCGACGTGACGGCCCGGCTGCGCGCCGCAGCCACCGCCGCACAGGCTGACTTTCCCCGGCTTGCCGCCGCCGTCCATGACAATCGCCGCCTCTGGACGCACCTTGCCGCAGATGTGGCCGATGGCGACAATGCCCTGCCGCAGGCCCTGCGCGCGCAGATCTTCTACCTCGCCGAATTCACCGATCACCAGAGCCAGCGCATCCTGAGGGGCGAGGCGGGGGCGGGGGCGCTGATCGACATCAACCTTGCCATCATGCGGGGCCTGACAGACGGCCAGCGCGCACATGGGGTGGCATGATGAGCGGTCTTGTTCTCAAGCTCGGTCCCAAAGAGCGCGTCCTCGTCAACGGCGCGGTGATCGAAAACGGCGACCGCAGGTCGCGCCTGTCGATCCTGACGCCCAACGCCAATATCCTGCGCCTGCGCGATGCCATCCGCCCGGATGAGGTCAACACCCCCGTGCGGCGCGTCTGCTACATCGCGCAACTCGTCCTGTCGGGCGACGCGGTGGAGGAGGAGGCGCGACATCAACTCCTGCGCGGGATCGAACAGCTCAGCCAGGTCCTTTGTGACCCGGACAGCCGCCTGCAACTGACCGATGCGACCGACGCGGTCATCGGCGGCGACTTCTATCGCGCCCTGAAGCGCCTGCGCGGCCTCCTGCCGCGGGAGGAGCGGCTGCTGGCTGCCGCTGCGCGGCTGTCATGAGCTTCCAGCCGGTGATCCCGATGTCGGGCTATGCCGGCTGGCGTTTCCTGCAACGCACGCTGGACAGTCAGAAAGAGGCCTTTGTCCAGAGTGCACCGCTCCAGCGGAACACGACCTATTTCCGCGAGAATATCGCCAAGGTCCAGTCGGCCGAAGACCTGGTCAAGGACCGCCGCCTCCTGGCGGTGGCGCTCGGCGCATTCGGTCTGGACGATGATATCAACAACAAGGCCTTTATCCGCAAGGTTCTGGAGGACGGCACCATCAAGGAAAGGGCGCTCTCCAGCCGCCTCGCCGACAAGCGCTATGCCGATTTCGCACGCAGTTTCGGCTTTGGCGATTTCGGGAGCAAGACGCAGTTCCCCGGCTTTGCCGACTCGATCCTCGCCCGCTACGAGACCAAACAGTTCGAGGCGGCCGTGGGTGCGCAGGACGACCAGATGCGGCAGGCGCTCAATCTCTCGGCAGGGCTTGCCGAGGTCGTGCGCGGCAACAGCACCAAGAACGGGCAATGGTACGCGATCATGGGCAATGCGCCGCTCCGCTCGGTCGTGCAGACAGCGCTGGGCTTTCCGTCCAGCTTTGCGAGGGTCGGGATCGACCAGCAACTCGATGCGTTCAAGGACCGGGCGCGCGCCGTTTTCGGCACGGACAATGTAGGCGACCTGACCAGACCCGAAGCGCAGGAAAAGATGATCCGCCTTTTCATGATCCGCTCTGATGCCGCAGCGGCGAGCGCAACTTCGCCGGGGTCGGTGGCGCTCAGCCTCTTGCAGGCGCGCAGATAGCCGCGGGGGCCTGACCCCCGCGGCGCAGTGCCGGCCGGGCCCGAATGGCCCTTCCTTCCCGAACGCCAGCGCGCCAGCACGCGATAGCGTGCCCGTCGTAGACGTATCAGGCAAAGTTCGGCTGGTCGGCGCGACACGGACCTGCGACAATGATGGTTGATCCAAATCAAGGCAGAATGTGGCAACAGGGGTCAGGACAGACCCCAACAATAAATCGCCGGGAAGCACCATGAGCCAGCCTGAAACGCCCCCGCAGCTATATGCCGCGCGCGAACCTGTTTTTCCGCGTCGCGTCAAAGGCCGGTTCCGCAGCATGAAATGGGTCATCATGGCCGTCACGCTGGGGATCTACTACATCACCCCCTGGATCCGTTGGGACCGGGGGCCATCCCTGCCCGACCAGGCCGTCCTGATCGACATGGCGGGCCGGCGCTTCTATTTTTTCTGGATCGAGATCTGGCCGCATGAGTTCTATTTCGTCGCGGGCCTCCTGATCATGGCCGGGCTTGGCCTGTTCCTGTTCACATCCGCGCTGGGCCGCGTCTGGTGCGGCTATGCCTGTCCGCAGACCGTCTGGACCGACCTTTTCATCCTCACCGAACGCTGGGTCGAAGGCGACCGGAATGCCCGCGTGCGCCTGTGGAACGCAAAATGGGACGCGCGCAAGATCCGGCTGCGCCTGACGAAATGGGTGATCTGGGTGCTGATCGGGCTCGCCACCGGCGGTGCCTGGGTGTTCTATTTCACTGACGCGCCGACGCTTCTGGGCAATCTTGTCACCGGCAACGCCCACCCCGTCGCCTATACGACCATGGCGATCCTGACGGCCACGACCTTTTTCTTTGGCGGCATCGCACGCGAACAGGTCTGCATCTATGCCTGCCCCTGGCCCCGCATCCAGGCTGCGATGATCGACGAGGACACGATCACCATCGGATATCGCGAATGGCGCGGTGAGCCGCGCGGCAAGGCGCGCATCGAAGGCGCCGGCGACTGCATCGACTGCATGGCCTGCGTCAACGTCTGCCCCATGGGCATCGACATTCGCGATGGCCAGCAGTTGGCCTGCATCACCTGCGGCCTGTGCATCGACGCCTGCGACGATGTGATGACCAAGATCGGCAAGCCGCGCGGGCTGATCGACTATTTCGCACTCAAGGACGAGGCCCGGGAACGGACCGGCGGCGACCCTATCCCGGTGTGGAAACACGTGCTGCGGCCCCGCACAATGCTCTATACCGCGCTTTGGGGCTTGGTGGGCTTCGGTCTGGTCTTTGCCCTTTTCATCCGTTCCGACATCGAGATGAACGTCGCACAGGTCCGCAACCCGACCTATATCACGCTATCCGACGGCACGATCCGCAATGTCTATGACGTGCGCCTGCTCAACAAACAGGGCGGCGACCGGCAATTTCACCTCTCGCTTGCGTCGGACGATATCCTGCGCATCGACATCGAAGGGTCGGAAGGGCGCGTTGTGGATGTGTCAGCCGACGAGGTCACGCAGGTCCGGGTTTATGTGAGCGCGCGGCCTCAGGACCCGGCCGCGTCACGCGATCGGACCGCCTTTCGCTTCTGGCTCGAAGACCTGGGCAGCGGCGACCGGGCCTATGTGGACAGCCATTTCAACGGAACTGGAACCGCCAATGATTAAGCTCTTTCAAGGGCCGATCACGGGCCCAAAGTTCTTTGCGATCTTCGCCAGCTTCTTTGTGGTGATCATCGGGGTGAACATCGTCCTGGCAACGCAGGCGATCCGCACCTTTCCGGGGCTCGAGGTCGGCAATTCCTATGTCGCGAGCCAGAGCTTTGACACCGACCGGGCAGAGCAACTGGCGCTGGGCTGGCAAATCGGCGCGGTTGTGCATCAGGGCGAATTGCAGCTTTCGATCACCGATGCGCAGGGCAACCCTGTCGAGGTGGCGTCGCTCACCGGCACCTTTGGCCGCGCCACGACCATGCGCGATGACCAGACGCCCGAATTCGCCTTTGACGGCACGCTCTACCGCGCCCCGGTGACGACGGCGCCGGGCAACTGGAACCTGCGGTTCGTGGCCATTGCAGAGAACGGCGCGCGGTTCCAGCAACGCGTCGTCGTGCTGGTGGACTGAGGGCGATGAGCGCTGTCGAATATCCCGGCGCCGCTGCCTGCCCTGCCTGTGTCGCCACCTCGGTGACGATCACGCGGGCCGGCAAACAGGCGGCCCACGCGGCCGAGGTGACGGTGCTGGCCCTGCCCGGCGTGCATTGCGCCGGCTGCATCTCGACGGTGGAGCGTGGCCTGATCGCGCGCACCGGCGTGGCCGAGGCGCGGGTCAACCTGTCGCTCAAACGGGTGCGCATCCGCCATGACGCGAGCGTGTCGGTCGAGGAACTGACCGACCACCTCTCCGCGCTGGGCTACGAGGCGCTGCCGCTCGACATGGTGGCGCTGTCGTCAACCGAGACCGACCGCATCGGGCGCGAATTGCTGATGCGGCTTGGCGTCGCGTTCTTTGCGATGATGAACATCATGCTGCTGTCGGTCGCGGTCTGGTCGGGCGCGTCGGATGCCACACGCGACATGTTCCACCTCATTTCTGCGGCCATCGCATTGCCCACGGTGATCTTTGCCGGGCAGCCGTTTTTCCGCTCGGCCTGGGCGAGCCTGCGCAACCGGCGGCTGGGCATGGATGTGCCGATCTCGCTTGCCATCATCCTCGCCTCGTCGATCTCTCTCTACGAGACCTTCAACGGTGGCGATCACGCCTATTTCGACGCCGCCGTGATGCTGACGTTTTTCCTGCTCGGCGGGCGCTATCTGGATCACCGCACGCGGGCCGTGGCCCGGTCGGCCGCGCAGGAGTTGTCCGCGCTCGAGGTGCCGCGCGCTGTCCGGCTGACCGCCGCGGGCGAAGAGACCGTCGCCGCCGCGACCCTGCTGGTGGGCGATGTCGTCGTGATCCGGCCGGGAGGGCGTGTGCCGGTCGATGGCGTGGTGCTCTCGGGCGAGAGCGAGATCGACCGTGCGCTGCTGACGGGCGAGAGCCTGCCGGTCTTTGCCGGGCCCGACGCGCGGCTCAGCGCGGGCGAGGTCAACCTGACCGGCCCGCTCACCGTGCGGGTGACGGCGGCCGGGCGCGACACGTCGCTCGCGCGGATGGCCGATCTGGTGGCCGTGGCAGAGAGCGCGCGCAACCGCTACACTACGCTGGCCGACCGCGCGGCGCGTGCCTATTCGCCGCTGGTGCATCTGCTGTCCTTTGGCGCGTTCGGCGTCTGGATGTGGATCACCGGGGGCGATGTGCGCCATGCGATCAACATCTCGGCCGCCGTTCTCATCATCACCTGCCCCTGTGCGCTGGGCCTTGCCGTGCCTGCCGTGGTGACGGCGGCCTCGGGGCGGCTGTTCCGCGCGGGGCTGCTGATCAAGGACGGCACCGCGCTCGAGCGTCTGGCCGAGGTCGATTGCGTGGTCTTTGACAAGACCGGCACGCTGACGCTGGGCACGCCAGAGCCGCGCGATCTGGCCCTGCAGGACGCCGCCGATCTGGCTGTTGTGATGGCATTGGCGGCGGGGTCGTCGCATCCGCTGGCGGTGGCGCTGGCCCGCGGCGCGCGCGCGCACGGAATCGTCGCAGAGACCGTGACCGATCTGGTCGAGGTGCCCGGCTATGGTGTCGAAGGGATCTGGCAAGGCCGGCGCGTCCGCCTTGGCCGCGCGGCCTGGGTCGGCGCCGCACCCGGCCAGGATACCGCCGCCTGGCTGCAGGTCGAAGGGCGCGCGCCCGTGGCCTTTGTCTTTGACGACGCGCTGCGGCCGGGGGCTGCGGCGCTGATTGCCGCGCTGAACCGGCAGGGCATGCCGATCCATCTGCTGTCGGGCGATGTGCCGGGCGCGGTGCGCGGGCTGGCTGACCGGCTGGGCATCACGGACTGGCAGGCCGAAGTTCTGCCGGCAGACAAGGCCGCCTTTGTGCAGGCGCTGGTCGCCTCGGGGCGCCGCGTGCTGATGGTGGGCGACGGGCTGAACGACACCGCCGCGCTGGCCGCCGCCACGGTGTCGATCTCGCCCGCCTCCGCGCTCGACGCGGCGCGGGTGGCCTCGGATATCGTGCTCACCGGTCGCGACATCGCCCCCATCGCAGAGGCGCTGCGCGTGGCGAAAAAGGCCACACGCCGGATCAGGGAGAATTTTGCGATTTCCTTTGGCTACAACGTGATCGCCGTGCCGCTCGCGCTGGTGGGGCTGGCCACGCCGCTGATGGCCGCGGTCGCGATGTCGCTGTCGTCGATCACCGTCACGCTCAACGCGCTGCGGCTGAAGTAGGGCGCGCGCATGAACATCCTCGCGGTCCTGATCCCGATTTCACTGTCGCTGGGCGCGGTCGGCCTTCTCGCCTTTGTCTGGACCTTGCGCCACCGCCAGTATGAGGACCCGCGCGGCGATGCGGCGCGCATCCTGTCGGATGACTACGACGAGGCTCCGGCGCCAAAGCGCGGGACAGACTGAACCTAGGGATAATTGGTCGGAGTGAGAGGATTCGAACCTCCGACCCCCTGCTCCCGAAGCAGGTGCGCTACCAAGCTGCGCTACACTCCGACCGATGTGCGCGGGGTAGCGCGGTGGCGGGGCTTTTGCAAGGGGCCATATCGGCCCGCGTCAATCAAGGTGGCGCACGCTGCGCGTAACCCGGTCGATCAGGTTGCGCCGCGGGCTGGTGCCGGTGTCGGGCCGGTTCTTGGATTGCAGGACGGGGCGGTTCGACTCCGACTTGCGGCTTTCGCGCAGCACGATGTAGAGACCCGAGGCGATGATGATCCCAGCGCCCAGCACCGTGCGCCCGTCAGGCGTTTCGTTGAAAAACACCATGCCATAGGCCGTCGCCCAGAGGATCTGCGAATATTGCATCGGTGCGACGATCACCGCCTCGCCGGCATTGTAGGCCTTGATGATGACGACGCCACCGATCCAGCCCAGCACCGACATGATGCCAACGAAACCCATATGCTCGATCGGCATCGGCTCATAGACAAAGGGCAGCGCGGCCGCCATCAGGATGAAATTCGCGAGCATCGGGTAAAGCAGCAGCACGACCGGCCGTTCCTCTGGCCCGATCTTGCGCACGATGATCGACGCGACCGACCCGCCCAGCGCCGCGAGCAGCGCGGCCAGATGCCCCAGCGACAGGTCGCCGCCGCCCGGCCGCAGGACGACCATCACCCCGATCAGCCCGGCAATGACGGCCAGCCAGCGCCTTATGCGCACCTTTTCACCCAGGATCGGGATCGCGAGGATGGTGATGAACAGCGGTGTGGCAAAGACGATGGCATAGACCTGCGTCAGCGGCAGCACCGAAAAGGCGTAGAACGCCGTCAGGCCCGTCAGCACCGCAGCGGCCGTGCGCAGCGCGATCCACCAGGGGTGCACGGGCCGCAGGGTGCCCGGCTGCGCGTCACGCATGATCATCAGCATGGCGAGCGGAAAGCTGAACAGCACCGAGAAAAAGATCAGCTGCACCGGCGAATAGGACGCCCCCATCAGTTTGACCACGACGTCATGGGTCGCGTAGATCCCGAAGGCCAGCAGGGCGAGCAACGCACCTTTTCCGTTGGGGCCCATGTGATCACATCCTTTGGCCAGTGTGACGGCGCAGACCTTGTCAGCGATCCGCGCGATAGCGTCAACCAAGCCGGGCCGATTGTCGGACAAGGTGGCGCATTTTTCCTTCGGCCGGGTTAAGGTCGCGCCGTGTCTGCGGCTGTTGTGACGCTTTTGGGCGGGATCGGGCGCTCTCGCGCCTTACCGCCCCATGTGCTGAGGCTCACCGCTGCCGCAGTGTTCCGCCGGGCCGAGGCGAGGCGCTGGGTGCGCCACGGCACCGCCCATGCGGGCGGCCTCCTGCATTGCCATCAGGCCGCCCGTGAAACCCATGGCGCGGGCCCGCTGGCGGGCGCGCCGCTCAGACCAGCGATGCGTCCAGCGCCGCGATGATCGCGTCGCCCATCTGCGTGGTGCCGATCGGCGTGCCGCCCTCTGCCCCCATCAGGTCTGCCGTGCGCAGACCGTCGGCCAGCACCTTTGCCACCGCCGCCTCGACCCGGTCAGCCTCGGCCCCCATGTCAAAGGAATAGCGCAGCGCCATGGCAAAGCTGAGGATGCAGGCGATCGGGTTGGCCTTGCCCTGCCCGGCAATATCGGGGGCAGAGCCATGCACCGGCTCGTAGAGCGCCTTGGGCCGGCCATTGGCCATCGGCAGGCCGAGGCTGGCCGAGGGCAACATGCCAAGAGACCCCGTCAGCATCGCGGCTGCATCCGACAGAACGTCGCCAAAGAGGTTGTCGGTCACGATCACGTCGAACTGCTTGGGGTTGCGCACAAGCTGCATCGCGCCGTTGTCGGCATACATGTGGCTGAGCGCGACATCTGGGTATTCCTCGGCATGCACCTTGGTCACCACCTCGCGCCAGAGGACGCCCGATTCCATCACATTGGCCTTTTCCATCGAACAGACCCTGTTGCCACGCTTGCGGGCCAGTTCGAACGCCGACCGCGCCACGCGGGCGATCTCGCTCTCGGTATAGCGCTGGGTGTTGATGCCGACGCGCTCGTTGCCCTCCACAAAGATCCCGCGCGGCTCGCCGAAATAGACGCCGCTGGTCAGCTCGCGCACGATCATGATGTCGAGGCCGGCCACGATCTCGCGCTTGAGCGACGAGAAATCCGCCAGCGCGTCAAAGCATTGCGCGGGGCGCAGGTTGGCAAAGAGGTCCATCTCCTTGCGCAGGCGCAACAGGCCGCGTTCGGGCTTTACGCTGAAATCGAGCACATCGTATTTCGGCCCGCCCACGGCGCCCAGCAGCACCGCATCGACCTCTTGCGCCTTTGCCATCGTCGCATCGGCCAGCGGCACGCCATGCACATCATAGGCGCAACCGCCCACGAGGTCCTCGGACACGTCAAATGTCACGCCGCGCCGGTCGCCATACCAGCCGATGATCTTCTTCACCTCGGCCATGACTTCGGGGCCGATGCCGTCGCCGGCGAGGATGAGGAGCGTGGGGTTGGTCATGGCGCTGTCCTTGGGTGGCTGGGTTTGCCACGCCCTAGCCCGTTGCCGGCGCGGGTTCAAGTGATCAGCGGGCGCAGCCCCTCGGCCAGCATGTCCCAGACGTGGCGGATGCGCGGCGTCTGGCGCGGCGCCTCATGCGCGGTCAGCCCCGCAAGATCGGCCATCACGCGGCCGAAGCCTTTGCCGCCGCCGGCTGGACCCTGCGCCGCTACAAGCGCGGCACCGACATGACCGCCGCCGCGATGGGCGCCGATGTCATCGTCAACGGGCTGAACCCGCCCGGCTATCACAACTGGGCCGTGCTGATCCCGCAGATCACCGCACAGGTGATCGCCGCGGCACCCGCAAGGGGCGCATCCGCATTGCAATGGAGGCCGCCTATCGGGACGCCGGCGTGCGCACCATCATCCTGCGCGCGGGCAACGTCATCGACCCGGAGCACAACGGCGACATCATGACGGCATTTCTGCTGCGCGAGATCGTCAAGGGCAAGGTGGCCGCGCCCGGCAACCCGCAGGTGCCGACGGCCTATGCCTATGTGCCCGACTGGGCGCGCGCGGCGGTGATGCTCGCCACCCGGCGCGAGAGGCTGGCGACCTTCGAGGATGTCCCCTTTCCCGGTCACAGCTTTTCCGTCTCGGACCTGCATGCCGCTCTGTCCGAGGCGACGGGCCGCCCGCTGCGGCTCACGCGGTTTGCGTGGTGGATGATGCGCCTGCTGGCGCCATTCTGGGAGCTTGCGCGCGACCTGGGCGAGATGCGCTATCTATGGGACTTGCCGCACAGCCTCTCGGGCGACAAATTCGCGCGCCTCTTGCCCGGCTTCCAGCCGACAGACCTGCGGAGGGTCATGCTGGCCGGGCTACCGGACGATATCCACCCAGACAAGCCGATGCGGCCCGGCGGCAAGGCCATCCTCGCCCAGTAGCGCGGCGGCGGGGTCATCCGGCGCGGGCCAGAACACGCCCGCGCCCGCAACCTCGAGCGAGGCCGCCGGCAGCACATAGGTCACGCGCAGGTTGCCTGGCGCGCCATCGGGCCAGTCGGCGGTATCCTCGGCCGCAGAGCCCGCCTGCCCGGGGTCCGCCGCAACAGCACCGCCCGCGCTCGCCGGATGGGGGTCATGCAGCCGCGGGTCCGCAAGCAGCGCCACCATCGCCTCGTGCAGACCGTCACCATCGGCGGGGTCGAGGTTGCTGTTGCCGATCATCACAAAGTCATCGGGCGGCGGGCCAAAGGCACCGTCGAGAAACACCTGCCAGAACCGCGCCTCGTCACGATTGCGCAACCCGTTCATGTCTTCCGGCCCGTCGAACACCGGCGGCGTGGCCGACCAGAGCAGCAGCGCGACGGGCCCTGTTTCGGTGATGACCGGCACCACCCAATGCCCGACTGACGACAGCCGCTGCACCGCCTGCGCCGCCTCGGACGGGAAGGACGCGCCATCGCGCACAGGCAGCACAGCGCCCGGCAGGTCGCGCCACAAGAGCGTGCTGAAATCCCGCAGGCCGTCCCGGTCGATGGGCCAGCGCGACAGCACCGCCATCCCGCCATCGCCGGCAAAGCGGCCATAGCCCTGCGCATCGCGCGCCTCGCCCAGCCGGCCGTTGCCATCCATGTCCTGCCCCGTCGCCATCCCGCTGTTGGGGCGCAGCGCGAAACGGTGGTCAAACCGCAGCCCCCGCGCAGCCAGCAGGTCGGCAAAAGCCGCGAGCGCCTGGCCGTCATGGTCATAGTCAAAGTCTGTCAGGACCAGCACATCGGGGGCCACATGGGCCACGACATCGGCGATGGCCGCGATCTGGGCATCCTCACCGCGCAGGATGTCGCGCAGCAAGAGCCCCGGCCCGTCGCGGCTCAGCGGCGCGGCAAAGCTCGCCAGACGCAGCCTCTCTGCCGAGGCCGCCCCCACCCAGACCAGCAGGCCAAGGATCAGACCGCCGCATAGTCCTTTGAGGTGGCGTAGGCGCGTTTGCGTTGCTGGCGGATCATCAGCGCCACGCGGTTGAGCGCGATGCCCCGCATCAGAAGGCTCGCCGGAAGAAATGCCCATGCGGTCATTGTCCAGATCAGGGTATGCGCATGCGTCAGGCTGACCGGGTCGAACAGGTCTGACGCCAGCTTCACAAAGGCCGGAATGATGAATGGCAGCAGAAACCCTAATATCAGGTTAAATTGCGCATCACGGTGAAGCCGCTCCACCACGTCGCCCCCCGCCATCGGATCAAAGGTCGGCAGGTTGACCCAGACGTTGAACCCGGCGTGCCGCATCGGCCAGCCACGCAGGCGCAGCAGCAGCACAAAGGCCGCGAGCGACATGATAGACACCAGATAGCTAATGCCGGCCGCGGTGCGCACGCGATCGACCGCATCGGCCGAGGTCGTGGCCGGCATCATCAGCACAACGAGGCGCACGGGCGAATAGGGAAAGTCGATCGTGACGCCCAGACGCGCGCCAACCGCCTCGAACAGGCGGGACATGGTCGAAGGGTCGGTCTCGCCCCGCAGGATCATCGAGAGGATGAACACGGTGGCAAAAAGCGCGACAAAGCGCACGCGGTTGAAGGGCGGCGCATCGCGGAATTCGACCAGCGACGGATAGTCGGTGTTGTATTCGACAAAGGTAAAGACGATGGCGCAGATGCCCAGCAGCGACACGATCAGGATGGTGTCCGGCCCCGTCGAAGGCAGCAGCATGGCGGGCGTCGCCACCATCAAACCGACCAGCACCGCGCGCAAGAGCGCACTCGACATTCGCGTGACCATAACCTGCCTGCCTTCAACCCGGTCGGCCACGATGCTGTGCCGCGGTCCTGTCCCGGACTGATCCTGCCCAAACTGGGCAATTTGCCTCATTCTTGCCATAGTTTTGCCCCGTTCCCCGTCTGCGAGCAACTGATGGTTAAGAATAGGGAAATCTCTCGGGCAGTTTTGCGGTCGAGGTGGTGCGGGAATGCAACCATTTCAAAGCATTGCTGGGGCAGTTTTGACAGGCTGCCCAGATATGGTGGCACGCGGCAAAACCGCACGACATGTAGAATCCACCTGACGCCGGGTCATGCCGGATTGGAAACAGTGTCCAACCCGGCAGAGATGTCAGACCCAGGGGCGCGACTGGGCCGCCGCATCTTCATAAGCGTCGATCGAGGCGGCCTTTTCCATTGTCAGACCGATATCGTCGAGCCCGTTGAGCAGGCAATGCTTGCGGAACGGGTCGATGTCAAAGGTGATGACCTGCCCGTCCGACAGCGTGATCGTCTGCGCGGCGAGATCGACCTCGATCCGCGCATTGGCGCCCTTTTCGGCGTCCTTCATGCACAGGTCGCGCTCGGCCTCGGGCAGGGCGATGGGCAGGATGCCGTTCTTGAAGCAATTGTTGTAAAAGATGTCGGCAAAGCTGGTGGAAATCACGCAGCGGATGCCGAAATCGGCAATCGCCCAGGGCGCATGTTCACGCGACGACCCGCAGCCAAAGTTCTCGCCCGCCACAAGGATGCTCGCCTGCCGGTATTGCGGCTGGTTGAGCACGAAGTCGGGCTTTTCCGTGCCATCCGGATTGTAGCGCATCTCGTCGAACAGCGCGACGCCCAGACCGGTCCGCAGGATCGTCTTGAGATACTGTTTCGGGATGATCATGTCGGTGTCGATATTGACCAGCGGCATCGGCGCGGCGATGCCGCTGAGCGTGGTAAAGGGGGTCATTGCATCATCTCCCTGACATCGGTGAGGTGGCCGGTCACGGCCGCTGCGGCGGCCATCGCGGGGCTCATGAGGTGCGTCCGGCCGCCGCGGCCCTGACGGCCCTCGAAATTGCGGTTCGACGTGGCCGCACAGCGTTCGCCCGGCTGCAACTGGTCGGGGTTCATCGCAAGGCACATTGAACAGCCCGCGAGCCGCCATTCGAACCCGGCGTCGATGAAGATCTCGGCCAGCCCCTCTTCCTCGGCCTGCGCGCGCACGAGGCCGGACCCCGGCACGACCATCGCGCGCATCCCTTCCTTGACCTTGCGACCCTTGAGGATCGCGGCCGCGGCGCGCAGATCCTCGATCCGGCCATTGGTGCAGGACCCGATGAACACGGTGTCGATGGCGATGTCCGACAGCTTCATCCCCGGCGTCAGGCCCATGTAGTCGAGCGCGCGTTTTGCTGCCTCGACCTTGCCGCCGGTAAACGCCTCGGGCGCGGGGACGGTGCCGGTGATCGGCAGCACATCCTCGGGCGAGGTGCCCCATGTCACGACGGGGGCGATATCCTCGCCCCGCAGCGTCAGGACGCGGTCCCAATGCGCATCCGCATCGGAATAAAGCGTTTTCCACCAGGCGACGGCGGCCTCCCATGCGGCGCCCTTGGGCGCGTGGGGGCGGCCCTGGCAATAGGCGAATGTCACCTCGTCAGGCGCGATCAGGCCGGCGCGGGCGCCGCCTTCGATCGCCATGTTGCAGACGGTCATGCGCCCTTCCATCGACAGTTCGCGGATCGCCTGACCGCAATATTCGATGACATAGCCGGTGCCGCCCGCCGTGCCGGTCGCGCCGATCACCGAGAGCGTGATGTCCTTGGCCGTCACACCGGGGCGCAGGCTGCCGGTGATCTCGACCTTCATGTTCTTTGATTTCTTCTGGATCAGCGTCTGCGTGGCCAGAACATGCTCGACCTCCGATGTGCCGATGCCATGCGCCAGCGCGCCGAAAGCGCCATGCGTCGCGGTGTGACTGTCACCGCAGACGACCGTCATGCCGGGCAGGGTCCAGCCCTGTTCGGGCCCGACGATATGCACGATGCCCTGGCGGATGTCGGACACCGGATAATAATGCACGCCGAACTCGCGCGCATTGCGGTCGAGCGCCTCGACCTGGATGCGGCTTTCCTCGTTGTCGATGTGGATGTCGCGGCCCGCGGTCGTGGGCACGTTGTGATCGGGCACGGCGATCGTGCGTTCCGGCGCGCGGACCTTGCGGCCGGTCATGCGCAGCCCTTCAAAGGCTTGCGGGCTGGTGACTTCGTGCACCAGATGCCGGTCGATATACAGAAGGCAGGTGCCGTCGTCGGCCTCATGGGCGACATGGGCATCCCAGATCTTGTCATAGAGCGTCTTGGGGGACATGGGTCCTCTCCGATCAGGTAGGTCATTTGGGGGAAAAGGGCGGGCGTGCGGCGGTCAAAGTCGCGCAAGAATGCTGCGCGCGGCACCATAGAAGCGCCACGGCAGGCGGGCGCGGTCGTCCATGTCGAACACCTGTTGCATGGGCCTTGTTCTACGCGGCCTTGCGCGGGCAGGCAATATGCCTTGCGGGGTGCGCGCGGGCGTGGAAAGGCAGGGGCGTGGCGCGCCGCCGCAGGGGGCCTGCCAGATGATTCTGACCATCACCGCACATCTGGATTACGCGCTCGCGGCGCCCGCCGACATGCTGCTGCAGATCGAGGCCGCGCCGATGCCAGGGCAGACCCTGCTGGAGGCGGGGATCGGCCTGTCGCCGGTGGACCATTTCGCGCGCGTGCGCGGCGAGGACGGGATCGGCGACCGGATCTGGCTCGCGGTGGCCGACCGGCTGACCTGCGACTATCGCTCGGTCGTGCGCATCGACCGGGCCACGCCGCCGCTGGCCAGCCTCGCTGCGGTCCCACTGCACCGGCTGCCGGGCGAGGCGGTGGGCTATCTGATGGCCTCACGCTATTGCCCGGCGGACGAATTCCAGAGCTTTGTCGCCGCCGAATTCGGCACCTACGACGGCGGCGCCAAGGTCGCGGCGATGCGCGACTGGATCGAACGGGCCTTTACCTATGTCCCCGGCGCCAGCACCGCGCAGACCACCGCGCTTGACACCTTTGTGCAGCGGCAGGGGATCTGCCGCGACTATGCGCATGTGCTGATCACGCTGGCCCGCGCCGCCGCTATCCCCGCGCGGATCGCCAGTGTCTATGCGCCGGGGGTCACACCGATGGATTTTCACGCGGTGGCCGAGGTTTACCTCGACGGCGGCTGGCATCTGGCGGATGCGACCGGGATGGCCAGCGCCGAGGCCATGGCGATCATCGGGGTGGGGCGCGATGCGGCGGATGTGTCCTTGCTCACCAGCTATGGTCCGGCCGAGATGCTGGTGCAGAAGGTCACTGTCGCCATACTAGTGAGCGGTTGACTGGCCCGCCGGCCAAGTTACCGTGTCCACGGTCTGGGAACGGGGTTGAAATCATGACACAGAGAAGACGGATCATCACGGCCGCAATGGCTGTCGCAGCGGCCATGATGTCGCTTCCGGCCGCCGCGCATACCGGCGAAGGCATGGCGGGCGGGCTGATGAGCGGTTTCACCCATCCGCTCTTTGGCTGGGACCATGTCGTCGCGATGGTGGCGGTAGGGCTCTGGGGTGCGTTTCTGGGCAAGCCTGCGATCTGGATCCTGCCTGTGGTCTTTCCGCTTGTGATGGCCTTTGGCGGCGCGCTGGGCGTGGCGGGGATCGAGGTTCCGGCCGTCGAGACCGGCATCGCGCTGTCGGGGGTGGTCCTGGGCCTCCTGGTGGCGCTGGCAGTGCGCGCGCCGCTCTGGGTTGCGGCGGTGATCGTGGGCGTGTTCGCGATTTTCCATGGACATGCCCATGGGACCGAACTTCCTGACGCGGCCAATCCCTTTGCCTATGCGGTGGGATTCGTGACCGGCACCGGGCTCTTGCACCTCGCGGGGATCGCGCTGGGCTTTGTCGTGGCGCTGCCCAAGGGCGACTGGATCGTGCGCGCGGCCGGTGTGGCGATTGCCATCGTGGGCGGCCTGTTCCTGACCGGTTACGCATGATCCGACGCGCTGCGGTGGCGGCGGCCCTTGCCCTGCTGCCGCAGGACGCCTCCGCTCATGCCTTTAGCTCGGGGCGCGACCTCTATGCGCAATTCATCGAAGGGGCCGGCGTGCCGCTGGTGACGCCCGCCATCATCCTTGCGCTGCTGCCACTGGGGCTGCTGGCGGGGCTATGGCGGCGCGACGGGATGGTGCAGGTCTGGCCATGGTTCATCGCCGGGCTGCTGGCGGGGGGTCTTGCCGCGCCGCTGGCGGGGCCCGATGTCGTCGTGGCGGCGATGGGGGTGGGCGTGGTCTGTGCCGTGCTCGCGGCGCTTGGGCCCGACCTGCCGCGCCTGACGGTGGCGGCGCTTGCCGCGCTGGCCGGGGGGCTGGCGGCGGCTGTGGCACTCGAGGGGCACGGCTTCGGCGAACTGCCGTTGCTGATCTACGCCGGCATCTCCCTGGGGGCGCATCTTGTCACGGTGGTTCCGGCGGCGGCGGTCTCGGCCACGCTCGACCGCTGGCCGGCTGCCTGGCTGCGCATCGGCTGGCGCGTTGTGGCGTCCTGGAGCGGGGCGATCGGGCTGATGTTGCTGGCGTTCCAACTGCGCTGAGTTGCGGATGCGCGACAAAAGCCGCACAAATGCGTGCATACATTGAGATGTCATATCCGCGGTGTTACATTCCACCCATGCCCGGTGCCGGGGCTTTGTTTGCGGCGCGCCATCCAGGAGGACAATGACCTGTCTCTTGATACCCTTGCGGCCAATGCCGCAACACACAGCGCGGCCATGACGGCCGCTGCCCATACGGCGACGAGCGATACGCTGCTGCGCGCCGTGCTTGCCTCACTCGACGATGACAAGGCCGAAGACGTCGTGCAGATCGATCTGCGCGGCAAATCCGAGATGGGTGACTGGATGGTCATCGCCTCGGGTCGGTCCACCCGTCAGGTGGGCGCCATGGCCGAAAAACTCGCCGACCGCATCAAGTCCGAATTCGGGCTGGCGTCAAAGATGGAAGGCAAGGAAACCGGCGACTGGGTGCTGATCGATACGGGCGATGTGATCGTCCATATCTTCCGCCCCGAAGTGCGCGAGTTCTATCAGCTGGAGAAGATGTGGATGCCCTCGGGCGCCTCCACGGCCACCTCCATCTGATGCGCGTCCATCTCTGTGTCGTGGGCCGGTTGCGGACCGGGCCAGAGCGGCTTTTGCTCGACGATTATCTGGCGCGGTTTGACCGGACCGGCCGGGCGCTGGGCCTGGGCCCCGCGCAGGTGACCGAGGTCGAGGACCGCAAGGGCGGCGGCATGGCGGCCGAAGGCGCTCTTTTGGCGCGCGCGGTGCCCGAAGGCGCGACGCTGGTCGTGCTGGACGAACGCGGGGCGCTGATGACGTCGCCCGAGTTTGCATCCCGGCTGACCGGCTGGCGCGACCGGGCGCGCGATCTGGCTTTTGTCATCGGCGGCGCGGACGGGATCGACCCGGCGCTGCGCGGGCGGGCGGATGCGGCGCTGTCATTCGGGCCAATGGTCTGGCCGCATATGCTGGCGCGCGTGATGCTGGCAGAGCAGTTGTACCGTGCGGCCTCGATCCTTGCCGGTGGGCCCTATCACCGGGCGTAGGGACGCCTCCGGCGGGAGTATTTGGGGCGCAAAGAAGCCCAGGGGGCTTTCCCCGCCCCTGCGGCCGGCGCTAGACAGGGGTGACATTTCAGGAGGCCATCATGACGCGACCCAAGCCCGTAGTTCTGTGCATTCTGGATGGCTGGGGCCTGCGCGCCGCGCGCGAGGCGAATGCGCCGGCCCTGGCAGCGACGCCGACATTTGACCGGATCATGTCGCAGGGGCCTCATGCGCAGCTTGTCACGCACGGGCCCGACGTCGGCTTGCCGCGCGGGCAGATGGGCAATTCCGAAGTGGGGCATACCAATATCGGGGCGGGCCGGGTGGTGGCGATGGACCTTGGGGCGATCGACCTCGCGATCGAGGAGGGAACATTTGCGACCGAACCGGCGCTCACAGATTTCATCGCGACGCTGCAGGGCACGGGCGGGGCAGCGCATCTGATGGGTGTGGTGTCCGACGGGGGCGTGCATGGGCATATCGTGCACCTGCTGGCCGCCGCGCGGGCGGTGGCGGGCGCGGGCGTGCCGGTCGTCATCCATGCGATCACCGACGGGCGCGATGTGGCGCCCGCGTCCGGGGCGGAGTTCATCGCCCGTTTGCTGGCCGGACTGCCTGTGGGCGCGCGGATCGGCACGGTGATCGGGCGCTACTGGGCGATGGACCGCGACAACCGCTGGGAGCGGGTCGAGACCGCCTATCGCGCGATGGCCGAGGGGAAAGGGCCGCGCGCGCCGGAGGCGGCTGCCGCCGTGGCAAACGCCTATAGCGAGGGCAAGACGGATGAGTTCATCCCTGCCACGGTCATCGGGGACTATGCCGGGATGGCGGCGGGCGACGGGCTGTTCTGCCTCAACTTTCGCGCCGACCGCGCGCGCGAGATCCTTGCGGCCTTTGCCGACCCCGATTTCGCCGGCTTTGCGCGCGGCCCGGTGCCGCCGCTCGCCGCGCGGCTGGGGATGGTGGAATATTCCGACGCACATATGGCCTGGTTCACCACCGTCTTTCCCAAGCGCGAGATCGTCAACACGCTGGGCGAATGGGTGGCCAAACGGGGGCTCACGCAGTTCCGGCTCGCCGAGACGGAGAAATATCCGCATGTGACGTTCTTTCTCAACGGCGGGCAGGAAACGCGCTATCCGGGCGAGGACCGCTATATGGCGCAGTCGCCCAAGGTCGCGACCTATGACCTGCAACCCGAGATGTCGGCAGCGGAGGTGACCGACGCCTTTGTCGCGGCCATCCAAAAGGGCTACGATCTGATCGTCACCAATTATGCCAACCCCGACATGGTGGGCCATACCGGCGATCTGGCGGCCGCGATGAAGGCCTGCGAGGCCGTTGACGCGGGGCTCGCCCGCGTTGTCGCGGCGCTGGAGGCGGCGGGCGGGGCGATGATCGTGACCGCGGATCATGGCAATTGCGAGGTGATGGTGGACCCTGTCACCGGCGGGCCGCATACCGCGCATACGACCAACCCGGTGCCGGTGGCGCTGGTGGGCGGGCCGGAAGGCGCGCGGCTGCACGACGGGCGGCTGTCGGACCTCGCGCCGACGCTGCTGGACCTGATGGGGCTGGACCTGCCGCCCGAAATGACGGGGCAGAGCCTGATCGTCAGATGATCCGGTCCGTGGTCTTGGCATTTGCGCTATGGGCCGGGGCGGCGCAGGCGCAGGATGACAGCGCGGCCGCCGCGCTTGCCGCTGCTGCGCGGCTCGAGGTGGCGGCGCAGATGCTGGGCGAGGCCAGCGGCGGGCGCGACCGGATCGCGGCGCTGACCGAGACGGTGCGCGCCTATGAGGACGGGCTGGTCACCATGCGCGACGGGCTGCGGCGCGCCGCGATCCGTCAGCGCGCGATCGAGGCGGAACTGGCCGCGCGCAGCGACGAGGTGGCGCGCCTTCTGGGCGTATTGCAGACCATGGGGCGCGCGCCGGCGCCGCTGTTGCTGCTGCACCCGTCGGGGCCGGCGGGCACGGCGCGGGCGGGGATGATCCTGTCGGAGGTCACACCGGCGCTGCAGGGGCAGGTGGCGGAGTTGCGCCTGGCGCTGGAGGAAATCGCGCAGTTGCAGCAGTTGCAGGACAGCGCGGCGCAGACGCTGCAACAGGGGCTCGACGGGGCGCAGGCGGCGCGGGCGGCGCTGGCCGCGGCGATATCCGACCGCACCGACCTGCCCCGCCGCTATGCCGAGGATGCCGTGGCGACCGCGCTGCTCATCGCCTCGACCGAGACGCTGGGCGCCTTTGCCAGCGGCCTGACCGACACGGTCGGCGAAGAGCTGGCCACCGTCGTCACCGATGCGCGCGGCCGGCAGGGCACGCTCGCGCTGCCGGTGCAGGGGCAGGTGCTGCGCCGCTTTGGCGAGGCCGACGCAGCGGGGATCGTGCGGCCCGGCCTGGTGATCGCGGCGCGGCCCCGCGCGCTGGTGGTGGCGCCGGTCGCGGCGACTTTGCGCTATCGCGGACCGCTGCTCGACTACGGCAATGTGGTCATCCTCGAGCCCGCAGCCGATGTGCTCATGGTCTTTGCCGGGCTGGCCGAGGTCTTTGGCGAGGCGGGGCAGGTGCTGCCCGAGGGCACGCCGATCGGGCTGATGGGCGGCAATGTGCCGGACGTTGACGCTATTTTGACCGAAACCGCACAGGGGACTGGTGCGGCGCGTTCGGAAACGCTTTATCTTGAGGTCAGGGACGGCGATGCGCCCGTTGACCCCGCGACCTGGTTCGCGGTCGAGTGAGGTAGGACAACACGATGAAGAGATTGCTGATGGCCGCAGGGGCCGGGTCCCTGCTGGGTCTGCTGGCGACGACGCAGATCGCCGCGCCGCTATTGGCACAGGAAGCGCAGCAAAGCAGCAGCGTTTATGAACAGCTCGACCTGTTCGGCGACATCTTTGAACGCATCCGCGCGCAATATGTCGAAGAGGTCGAGCCCTCGGCGCTGATCGAGGCGGCGATCAACGGGATGCTGTCCTCGCTCGACCCGCATTCGGGCTATCTGTCGCCAACCGCCGCCGCCGACATGCGGATGCAGATGGGCGGAGAGTTCGGCGGGCTCGGCATCGAGGTCACGCAAGAGGAAGGCTGGGTCAAGGTCGTCTCTCCGATGGATGGCACACCGGCCGATGCGGCGGGCGTGATGGCGGGCGATTTCATCACGGCGGTGAACGGCGAAAGCGTGATGGGCCTGACGCTCGACCAGGCGGTCGATCTGATGCGCGGGCCGGTCGGGTCCGAGATCATCATCACCATCGTGCGCGAAGGCGCGTCCGAGCCGTTCCAGCTCTCGATCATCCGCGACACGATCCGCCTGACCGCCGTGCGTGCCCGCACCGAAGGCGAGTCGGTGGTGCTGCGGATCACGACCTTCAACGACCAGACATTCCCAAACCTGACCGATGGTCTGGCCGAACAGATTGCCGCCGCCGGCGGGATCGAGAACGTCAACGGCATCGTGCTGGACCTGCGCAACAACCCGGGCGGGCTGCTCAACCAGGCGATCTATGTCTCGGATGCGTTCCTCGACGCCGGCGAAATCGTGTCAACCCGTGGCCGCAACCCCGGCGACGGCGAACGCTATAACGCGACGCCGGGCGATCTGGTGAACGGGCTGCCGATCGTGGTGCTGATCAACGGCGGGTCGGCCTCGGCCTCGGAGATCGTGGCAGGCGCGTTGCAGGACCATCGCCGCGCGATCGTCGTGGGCACGCAATCCTTTGGCAAGGGGTCGGTGCAGACGGTGATGCCGCTGCGCGGGGATGGCGCGATGCGGCTGACCACGGCGCGCTACTACACGCCTTCGGGCCGGTCGATCCAGGCGCTGGGCATCTCGCCCGACATCATCGTGCAGCAACCGCGCCCCAATCCGGTCGCCGAAGGCGAAGAAGAGGCGCCCACCTTTCTCAACGAGGCCGATCTGCGCGGGTCGCTGAACAATGACAGCTTGACCGAAGACGAGATGCGGATGATCCAGGAGGATCGCGACCGCGCCGAGGCGACCGCCGCGCTGCGCGAGCAGGACTATCAGCTCGCCTATGCCATCGACATTCTCAAGGGGCTGTCGGCGCTCGCGCCATCGCCGCAGCGGGTTGTGCGGGTGGAGTAGCGCCGTGGGCAAGCAGGCAAACACCCTGTCGCCCGCGCAGATCGCGGCGCTGCCCTACCGGCCCTGCGTGGGCGTGATGCTGGTCAATCCGGCCGGTCGCGTCTTTGTCGGGCAGCGGCGCGACAACGATCAATCCGCCTGGCAGATGCCGCAGGGCGGGGTCGATCCCGGCGAGGATGTCAGCGCCGCCGCCCTGCGCGAATTGTTCGAGGAAACCGGCGTGACGGCCGACCTCGTGCGGATCGAGGCACAGACAGCCGCGCCTGTCGCCTATGACCTTCCCGCCGATCTCGTCGGGCGGTTCTGGGGCGGGAAATACCGCGGGCAGTCCCAGCATTGGGTGCTGATGCGCTTTGTCGGGCGCGATGACCAGATCGACATCGAAACGACGCATCCCGAGTTTTCGGCCTGGCGCTGGGCTGCGCCGGACGAACTGGTGCCCGGGATCGTGGCTTTCAAGCGCACCGTTTACGAACAGGTTTTGGCCGAGTTCGGACCGCTGCTTTGATCCGGGTGCTGGTCGCAGCACTCATACTTGCCGCGACGCAGGCGCAGGCGCTGCGCTGTCTGCCGCCGGATATTGCGCGCAGCTATATGCGCGGGGCGGCCGAAGGGGCCGTGATCGTGCGTGGCGCGTTGCACCATAGCGGTGGCAAACCGACCAGCCGCGCCGCGCAGCATCCGCGGCGGCAGGCGGCTCGCCTCTCGGGGATGCGGCTTGGTCCGGGCGGATTCGATCAGCCGTTTGACGGCCCGGTCACCATTCAGACCACCTGCGCGGGCCCATGGTGCGGCGCCGTGCCCCAGCCTTCCGACGACATGATCTACGTTCTCAGGCAGGTGGGCACGACCTGGGTGATCGCGCCCTCGCCCTGCGACGCTGCGGTCTTTGCGCCCACAGATGACGCTCTCGCCACCCTGACCGCCTGTGTCACAGGCAACCGCTGCAGCTAGTTCCGGCTCGCGACAAGCTGCACATCGTGCAGCATCCCGTGCAGCACCAGAAGCTCGCCCGTCGCGTCACAGCCCGGCATCGCCATGGTGAGGTCGAGAGCCTCGGGCGTGGTGCCCGGCGCGATCTGGAGGCTTTGCGCCGCAATGTCGCGGCCGCAATTGGCGGGGGTCACTTCGGCCTCGACAGACAGCACAATGGTGCCGTCGCGGGGCGCCTGCCCGCTGGGAAAGGAGTAAACCTCGGCCATCAACGGGTTCACGGCGGCGGGGTCACCCAGCCGCATCATGAAGCCGCCCTCACCCGACACGGCCACCGCAGCGTCGCGCGGGGCGCCTGACCAGACATGGCCGGCCTCACCGTATCCGGCCCCGAATTCGAGCGCGTGCAGTTGCAGCCCGTCCATGCCCTGCCATTGCAGCACGGCCCGGTCCATCATGGCGAGTTCGGGCACCATCGCGGTCGCGGCGGCGCCGGTGCCGTCGTCAAAGGCCGCGACAAAGACCGAGACTTCGGCAAGCGCGGGCACATCGACGACCGCCTGCCCGGCAGTATCGGTGAGGATGGTGAACATCATGCCCTGATGGTGAATGATGGCCGCGGTATCGGGCGCGCAGGGCGCGACAAGCGACAGGCGCACGATGCCGCCAGCAGAGGGCTCTGCCACCATTGTCGCGTCGCAGTTCTGGGAAGCGGCTTCGGGCAGCGGCGCGACGGGCGCGCCGAGGTCGGCCTGCGCCGGGTCAGCGGCGGCAAGCTGCACGGCCGCGTCGGGCAGCGACGGCACCGGCTCTTCGGCGGGCAGGACCATCGCTGTCTGGATGTCGTCATGCGCGGGGGTGGCGACCACCGGGAGCGGATCGGCGGCAATCTGCGCACTGGCCATGGGTTCGGACAGGGGTTGGGCCGCCACGCTGTCCTGCGGGCCATCGGGCGTGAACCGCGCGGCGAGCGCGTCGCCGTTCTGCATCACAAAGCCGATGCCAAGCGCGATCGAGAATGTGCCACCAGCCACGAGAATCTGTCTGCCACGGGACATGATATGCCTCCTCCGTTCAGGATTTGGAGACAATCTGCCCAATCATGGTGGCCGAAACGGGACCCGGCCAAGGTATCATCAAGGCTGAATTCGGGCGGCGCGATGGCCGCCCGGACCATGGCGCGGTGTCAGATCTTGCCGTGGCAATACTTGAACTTGTTGCCCGACCCGCAGGGGCAGGGGTCGTTGCGGCCGGGGTTGCCCCAGGTCGCGGGGTCGCCTTCCACGAAACCGGCGCGCGGTGTGGCCGCCGCAGCCTCTGCCCCAGCACCGGCGAGCGCGGCAACCGGCGCGGCCGCAGGGGCCACCGCCGGCGCGGCGCGGCGCTGCTGTTCGAGGATCTGCGCCATCATCGCCTGCTGTTCTTCCTGCGTCATCGGGCGGATCTGCGACAGCTTTTGCGTCACATCGGCGCGCAGCCCGTCCAGCAGCCCCTCGAACAACTGAAAGCTCTCGGTCTTGTATTCATTGAGCGGATCACGCTGCGCATAGCCGCGAAAATTAACCACCGACCGCAGATGTTCGAGCGTCAGCAGATGGTCGCGCCATTTGGCGTCGATGGTCTGCAAGAGCACCTGCTTTTCGATGTTGCGCATCGTCTCGGCGCCAAAGGCGGCGGTCTTTTCCGCCATGTGGGCATCGCCGGCCTCGACCAGCCTTTCGCGGATCGTGGCCTGATCGACACCTTCCTCTTGGGCCCATTTCATCACGGGCACGTCGATCCCGAGCGTCTGGATCACGCTGGCATAGAGCGCCTCCGTCTCCCATTGGTCGGGGTAGCTGCGCGGCGGCATGTGCAGCGTCGACAGATCCTCGATCACCTGATGGCGCATGTCCGTCACGATATCGGACAGGTCGGTCGCCTCCATGATCTCGCGGCGCTGGCCAAAGATGACCTTGCGCTGGTCGTTCATCACGTCGTCGTATTTGAGAAGCTGCTTGCGCACGTCGAAATTGCGCGCCTCGACCTTGGCCTGCGCACGTTCGAGCGATTTGTTCACCCAGGGGTGCACGATCGCCTCGCCCTCTTTCATGCCCAGCGTGGACAGCACCTTGTCGAGCCTTTCGGACCCGAAGATGCGCATCAGGTCATCCTCGAGCGAGAGAAAGAACGACGACCGCCCCGGGTCGCCCTGACGGCCAGAGCGGCCGCGCAACTGGTTGTCGATGCGCCGGCTCTCGTGCCGTTCGGTGGCGAGCACAAAGAGGCCGCCCGCCGCGATCACGCGCGCCTTTTCCTCGGCGTGTTCCGCCTCGATCTGCGCGCGCAAGGTGTCCGGGTGCTGGCTGGGGTCGGCGGCGAGCGCCTGGAGCACCTTGAGCTCGACATTGCCGCCAAGCTGGATGTCGGTGCCGCGCCCGGCCATGTTGGTGGCGATGGTCACGGCGCCGAACTTGCCCGCATCCGCGATGATCTGCGCTTCCTGTTCGTGCTGCCGGGCGTTGAGCACGTTATGCGGCACACCCTCGGACTTGAGCAGGTTGCTCAGGAATTCCGATTTCTCGATCGAGGTCGTGCCCACAAGGATCGGCTGCCCCTTGCCGTTGGCCTCCTTGATCGCGCGCACGACGCCTTCGTATTTCTCGCGCGCGGTGCGATAGACCTGGTCATGTTCGTCCACGCGGGCGACGGGCCGGTTGGTCGGCACCTCGACCACGCCGAGGCCGTAGATCTCCATGAATTCCTCGGCCTCGGTCAGCGCGGTGCCGGTCATGCCGGCGAGCTTGTTGTAAAGGCGGAAGTAATTCTGGAACGTGACCGAGGCGAGCGTGACGTTCTCGGGCTGGATCCTGACGCCTTCCTTGGCCTCGATCGCCTGATGCAACCCGTCCGACAGACGGCGACCGATCATCATGCGGCCGGTAAATTCGTCGATCAGCACGACATTGTCGTCGCGCACGATATAGTCCTTGTCGCGGGCGAACAGCTTGTGCGCGCGCAGGCCCTGATTGATGTGGTGCACGATGGTCGTGCTCTCGGGGTCATAGAGCGTCTGCCCCTCGGGCAGCACGCCCGCCGCGGTGAGATGCTTTTCGAGATAGTCGTTGCCCTCGTCGGTAAAGGTGACGTTGCGGGTTTTCTCGTCGAGCGTGTAGTGCTCTTCCTTGAGATGCGGGATCAGCGTGTCGATGGAACGGTAGAGGTCTGACCTGTCCTGCGCGGGCCCGGAAATGATCAGCGGCGTGCGCGCCTCGTCCACCAGAATGCTGTCCACCTCGTCCACGATGGCAAAGTTGTGCCCGCGCTGTTTCATCTGCGCCAATTCGGACTTCATGTTGTCGCGCAGATAGTCAAATCCCAGCTCGTTATTGGTCGCATAGGTGATGTCGGCACCATAGGCGGCGGCCTTTTCGCTGTCGGGCTGCTGCGGATAGACCACGCCAGTGGTCATGCCGAGCATGGCAAAGACCTTGCCCATCCATTCGGCGTCACGTTTCGCGAGGTAGTCGTTGACCGTCACGATATGCACGCCCTTGCCCGTCAGCGCGTTGAGGTAGGCGGGCAGGGTGGCGACCAGCGTCTTGCCTTCGCCGGTTTTCATCTCTGAGATATTGCCCTGATGCAGGAAGATCCCGCCCATCAGCTGCGTGTCAAAGGCCCGCAACCCCAGCGCGCGACGCGCAGCCTCGCGGCAGGCGGCAAAGGCCTCGGGCAAGAGCGCGTCAAGGCTTTCGCCATTGTTGGCCCGCGCCGCCAGAATGCCCGTCATCTCGCGCAGGCCGTCATCTGTCAGCGCCGTCATCGCGGCCTCATGGCTGTTGATCTTTTCGATCAGCGGCCGCGTCGCCTTGATCTTGCGGTCGTTCGGCGTGCCGAAAACCTTTTTGGCGAGCGTTCCGATACCCAACATGTCGTGTTTCCCTGGCCTGCCTGACGTCGATGTGTGAGGAGGCTGCTTGCTGCCCTGTTGCCCAAAGCATAAAGAAGAGGCCAAGCGTGGCCCCCTCGGAGCCTGTCAGGCGATGTAAGGGGCGGCCGGCTATGTGTCAACGTCACGCGCCCGCGTGACCGATCAAGGGAACGTTTTCGGATGAAATACACGACATTTCTGGCCTCTGTGGCGATCATGGCCGGGCTCTGTGGCCCGGTGCTGGCGCAGGACGCAACCGCCGACACCGTGGTGGCGACGGTGAACGGCACCCCGATCACGCTCGGCCAGATGATCATCGCGCGTTCGCAACTGCCGCCGCAATACCAGTCGCTCCCCGCGCCGACGCTGTTTGCCGGGGTGATGGACCAGCTTATCCAGCAGCAATTGCTCGCCGAAACCGTCACGGCCGACCCGACGCGCGTCCGTGTCGCGCTGGAAAACGAACGCCGCGCGCTTCTGGCGGGTGAGGTCATCAACACGCTGGTGAGCGATGCCGTGACGGATGAAACCATCCAGGCCGCCTATGACGCCGCCTTTGCCGGCGCCGCGCCGCAGACCGAATACAACGCCTCGCATATCCTGGTGGACACGCTGGAAGAGGCGGAGGCCATCAAGGCCCGGATCGACGGGGGTGAGGATTTTGCCGTTGTCGCGCAAGAGACCTCCGGCGACAGCTCTGCCGCCAATGGCGGTGCGCTGGGCTGGTTCGGCGCGGGCATGATGGTCGCCCAGTTTGAAGAGGCGGTGATGGCGCTGTCCGTCGGCGAGGTGTCGGGCCCGGTCGAGACGCAATTCGGCTGGCATATCGTCAAGCTCAATGAGACCCGCATCCAGGACGCGCCCGCGCTCGAGGATGTGCGCAGCGAACTGGTGTCGCAGGTGCAGCAGCAAGCCATCGAAGGACGACTGACCGCGCTGATGGAAGCGGCCGAGATCACCCGCCCGGAAGACGGCGCCTTTGACCCCGAAATCCTGTCCAACCTCGACCTGCTGCGGGACTGACGCCATGGCCAAGACCGAAAGGAAAGCCGACAAGAAGGCTGACAAGAAGAAGGGCGACAAGAAGAAGCTCGCCAAAAAGGCCAAGGTCGCCGCGGCAGCGCCAGTCGCCGCGCCAGTCAGGATCAAGGTCGTCTCGCCTCTCGCGCCGGCGTCCTTTCCCGACCTGCCGGTCATCGCCGGCGTGTCCTTTGCCACTGCCGCCGCGGGCGTGCGCTATGCCGGGCGGCAGGATGTGATGCTCGCCCATATCGCGCCGGGCAGCACCATCGCGGGCGCCTTTACCCGGTCGAGCACGCGGGCGGCCTGTGTGCTCGACTGCCAGGCGAAACTCGCCATGCGGGTGCCTGCGGGCGCGGGCGCGGCGATCATCGTGAATTCGGGCAATGCCAACGCCTTTACCGGGGCGCTGGGGCAAGAGGCCGTGGATGCCGTCACCGGCGCCGTGGCCGATGCGCTTGGCCTGCCCGCCTCGCGCGTGTTCTCGAGCTCGACCGGAGTGATCGGCGAGCCGCTGCCGCATGACCGCATCACCGCCGCCGTGCCCGCGCTGGTGGAATCGCTGCGCGAGGATGCCATCGCCACGGCCGCAACCGCGATCATGACGACCGACACCTTTGCCAAGGGCGCCAGTGCCACGGTGCAGGGCGACGGCGGCGAGATCCGCATCGCGGGCATCGCCAAAGGGTCAGGCATGATCGCGCCCGACATGGCGACGATGCTGGTCTATCTGTTCACCGACGCCAGAATCTCGGCCACGATGCTGCAACGGATGCTGTCGCGCAATGTGGGCGGCACCTTTAACGCGATCACCGTCGATAGCGACACCTCGACCTCTGACGCGCTGCTGATCGCGGCGACGGGCCAGTCGGCCGCCGCGCCGGTCAAGGGTGCGGTCGCCAAGGTCTTTGAGGCGGCGCTACGCGGCGTGATGATGGACCTCGCGCATCAGGTGGTGCGTGATGGCGAAGGCGCGACCAAGTTTGTCGAGGTTCGTGTGACCCGCGCGGCCGACGACGCCGAAGCCCGGCGCGTGGCGCTCTCCATCGCCAATTCGCCGCTGGTCAAGACCGCCATCGCGGGCCAGGACCCCAATTGGGGCCGTATCGTCGCCGCCGTGGGCAAATCGGGCGCGCAGGCCGACCGTGACCGGCTGGGCATCTCGTTCGGCGATATCCTCGTCGCGCGGGATGGCTGGCGCAACCCGGCCTACCGCGAAGAAGATGGTGCCGCCTACATGTTGGGGTCAGAGCTGACGATCAAGGTCGATATGGGGCTTGGCCGCGGCAAGGCGACTGTCTGGACCTGCGACCTGACCCATCGCTACATCGACATCAACGCGGACTACCGATCGTGAAGATCGTCCTCGTCTCGGCCGTCGCGCTCATCGACAGCGACGGCCGGGTTCTGCTGGCCCAGCGCCCCGAGGGCAATTCGCTCGCCGGGCTGTGGGAGTTTCCGGGCGGCAAGGTCGAGCCGGGCGAGACGCCCGAGGCCGCGCTGATCCGCGAATTGCGCGAGGAACTGGGGATCGACACTGTCGCCTCCTGCCTCGCGCCGCTGACCTTTGCCAGCCACAGTTACCCCGATTTCCACCTGCTGATGCCGCTTTTTGCCTGCCGGCGCTGGCAGGGGATACCCGTGGCGCAGGAGGGGCAGATGCTCAAATGGGTGCAGGCGCGCGACCTGCGGGACTACCCGATGCCGCCCGCCGACATCCCGCTGATCCCGATCCTGCGGGACTGGCTGTGAATTGTTGTGAATGTGTCAATAAAATGACGAAATTTTAGGTGTAATTTAAGGATTAGGCGCTAATCTTTGACCCATACGCAAACCGATGGGGGCATTCGATGTTGCGCACGATCATGTTGGGAAGCTGTGTTTCGGTGCAGGGCTTGCTGGTCAAACAGCTCGACAATGGCAAGATCGTGATCCGGGTCGGCAACCGCATCTACGAGGGCCTGCCGGTGAACAGGGCCGCCTGAGGCGCGCCTGTTCACAAGAAACCCGCCCGATGACAAGAAAAAGGGGCGCATCAGCGCCCCTCATCCGACCTTCAGGTCCGGTCAGAGTGACCGTTCGACCATCTCGCGTTCGAATATCTCGATGACATCGCCGGCACGCACATCGTCATAGCGTTCGAACGCCATGCCGCATTCCGTCCCCGAAATGACCTCGGACACCTCGTCCTTGAACCGCTTGAGCGTCTTGAGCGTGCCTTCGTGGATGACCACGTTGTCGCGCAGCAGACGCACCCCGGCCGACCGGCGTGCAACGCCCTCGGTGACGAGACAACCCGCGACATTGCCGATGTTGGAGACGCGGAACACCTCCTTGATCTGCGCATAGCCGATGAACTTTTCCCGGACCTCGGCCTTGAGAAGCCCGCTCGCCGCGGCCTTCACATCGTCGATCAGGTCGTAGATCACCGAATAATAGCGGATCTCGATGCCCTTCTGGTTCGCCGTCTGACGCGCCGACGCATTGGCCCGCACGTTGAAGCCGATCACAGGCGCATTCGACGCCTCTGCCAGCCCGATGTCGGACTCCGTGATCGCGCCCACACCGTAATGCAGCACGCGCACACGGACCTCTTCGTTGCCGATCTTTTCCATCGCCTGAACGATGGCCTCGGCAGAGCCCTGCACGTCGGCCTTGACCACGATCGGCAGTTCGCTGACGTTCTTGTCGTCCTTGGCCTTGGCCATGAGCTGTTCGAGCGTCGTTGCAGCCCCGGCGGCGGCGCGTTTTTCCTTGGCGGCCTTTTCGCGGTAGGTCGCGATCTCGCGCGCCTGCGCTTCAGTCTCGACCACGTCGAGCACGTCACCCGCCTCGGGCGTGCCGTTCAGGCCCAGCACCTCGACCGGCACCGACGGCCCGGCCTCTTCGACCCGTTCTCCCCGGTCGTTGATGAGCGCGCGGACCTTGCCCCACTTTTCGCCGACGACAAAGATATCGCCCTGCCGCAGCGTCCCGTTGCGCACCAGAACGGTGGCGACCGGGCCGCGACCCACGTCAAGCTTGGCCTCGATCACGGCACCGGTGGCCGCGCGGTCGGGGTTGGCCTTGAGGTCGAGCAGTTCGGCTTGCAGCGCGATGCTCTCGATCAGTGTGTCGAGGCCCTGGCCGGTGAGGGCAGACACCTCTACATCGAGCGTTTCGCCCGACATCTGTTCCACGATCACCTCGTGTTGCAGCAGGTCGGTGCGCACCTTGGTCGGGTTGGCGTCGTATTTGTCAACCTTGTTGATCGCCACGATCATCGGCACCTTGGCGGCCTTGGCATGCTTGATCGCCTCGATCGTCTGCGGCATCACCGCGTCGTCGGCCGCGACGACCAGAATGACGATATCCGTCACATTGGCACCGCGCGCGCGCATCGAGGTAAAGGCCGCGTGGCCCGGCGTGTCGAGGAAGGTCAGGTGCGTGCCGTCCGGCGCGGTCACCTGATAGGCCCCGATATGCTGGGTGATGCCCCCGGCCTCGCCGGTGACGACCTTGGTCTTGCGGATCGCGTCGAGCAGGCTGGTCTTGCCGTGGTCCACGTGGCCCATCACGGTGATGATCGGCGGACGCGGGCGCAGGTCCTCGGCGCGGTCCTCGACATGGTCGATGACATCCTCGACATCGGCGTCCGACACGCGCACGACCTTGTGCCCGAACTCTTCGATGACAAGCTCGGCCGTGTCGGCGTCAATCGCCTGGTTCTGCGTGGCCATGACGCCGTTCTTCATCAGCATCTTGACCACGTCGGCGACCCGTTCGGCCATGCGGATGGCCAGTTCGCTGACCACGATGGTTTCGGGAAGCTGCACTTCGCGCACGACCTTTTCACGGTCCTGCGACATGCCCATCGCCTTTTGACGCGCGCGTTCCTGTTTGCGCTTCATCGCGGCCATGGACCGTTGATGCCCGCCTTCGCCGCCGGTGAGCGCCTGGTTGAGCGTCAGCTTGCCGGCGCGGCGCACGTCTTCTTCGCGGGTCGATTTGGGTTTGACCACCTTTTCGCCGCGCACGGCTTCGCGCTCGCGGTCAGGTTTGCGCTGGGTGGAGGGGGCGCGGGTGCCGCCACGGTCTTCCTCGGGCGCTGCGGGGGCCGGAGCGGCCGCAGCCGCGGCGCGCTGGGTCGTTGCCTCTGCCTTGGCGCGCTGGCGTTCTTCTTCTTCGGCCTTTTCACGGGCCCGCTCTTCGCGTTCGCGCTCTTCGCGTTCCTTGGCCTCGATCTCGGCACGGCGGCGCTCGCGCTCTTCGGCGCGCTCCTTTTCCTCGGCTTCGCGGCGCGCGGCATCCTCGGCCTCGCGCACGCGGGCCATGGCGAGCGCCTTCATCCGGCGTTCAAGCTCGACATCCGAGATGCCCGCAGGCCGCTTGGACGGATCACCGCCACCCGCAAACGCCGGCCCGCCAGCAGCGGCCGGCGCTCCCGGCTTGGGCACCACGACGCGTTTGCGTTTGGTTTCCACCACCACGCTCTTGGTGCGGCCATGGCTGAAGCTCTGCTTCACGCTGCCGGGACGCGCGCCTTGCAAACCGAGTGGTTTCTTGCCGTCGTTATCGTTCATGTAGCTACTGTATCCTTCCCGACGGTCCCCTGACCGTCGTCAATTTCGCGCAAACCGCGAAGCTTTGCGGCTTCCTCTACAACACGGTCACTGAGTCCGCCAGACGCAAGCGCGCCATGTATCACACTTTGCCGCCCGAATGCCAAACCCAATTCCTGCGCCGTCAGGCAGCCGAAATAACGGGCGCCCGTGGGCGTCCAGAGCTTGGTCTTGCCGCGCGCCGACCCGTCGCTGGCCTGCAACAACACCCGCACGCCGCCATTGGCAAGCCAGGTCTTGACCTTTTCGAACCCGGCAATCGCCCGGCCCGACTTGCGCGCCAGCGCGATCAGGTCCACGACCCGGCGGGCCAATTGCCGTTCGACCTCGTCCACCAGCCCGTCGGGCACGGTCACGGCCATCTTGGCCGCGCGGGCGAACTGGCCCTTTTTCGCCTTGTCCAGCACCGCGCGGTCGGCCGTCACCCAGATACCCCGACCTGGCAATTTGCCCAGAATGTCGGGGACGATCTGGCCATCGGGGCCGACCACAAAGCGAATCAGCCCCGCCTTTGGCTGAACCTCGCCCGTGACGATGCAGCGGCGCTCGGGGTTGCCCTTGGCCGGCGCATCATCCTCGTCGTGCTGATCCATGCGGTCGCTCATCGGGCTGTCCCGGAGACCTGCGCTCAGGCCTCCGCCTCCTCTTCCTCTTCCTCTTCACCCTCGGCGCCGGGCATCTCGTCGGGATCGACCCAGCCCAGCATCACGCGCGCGGTCATCACGAGGTTTTGCGCCTCTTCGAGCGAGACCTCGAATTTTTCGAGCACACCCTCGTCCTTGACCCGCTCGCCATTGACCGTGGTCCAGCCGCCGGCCAGCTCCCAGTCGGCGCAGGTCGCGAAATCCTCGAGCGTTTTAACATCGTCCAGCGCCAGCGCCTCGATCATCTGCGGCGTCAGGCCGGGGAAGTTGACGAGGCTGTCCTCCACGCCCAACTCGCGGGCATGGTCCAGCGCCTTCTTGTTCTGCGCCTCGAGGTGGTCGCGGGCACGCGCCTGAAGCTCGGCCGCGGTGCTGTCGTCCACGCCTTCGATCACCAGAAGCTCGTCAAGATCAACATAGGCCACCTCTTCGAGGTTGGTGAACCCTTCGGCGACCAGAAGCTGTGCAAAGAATTCGTCGAGGTCGAGCGTGTCCATGAACAGCCGCGTGCGGCTTTCGAATTCGGCCTGACGGCGCTTGCTTTCTTCTTCTTCGGTCAGGATGTCGATGTTGAGCCCGGTCAGCATCGAAGCCAGCCGCACGTTCTGCCCGCGCCGCCCGATGGCAAGCGAAAGCTGCTCTTCGGGCACCACGACCTCGATCCGCTCGGCCTCTTCGTCGAACACGACCTTGGACACTTCGGCGGGTTGCAGCGCGTTGACGAGGAAGGTCGGGATATCCTCGTTCCACGGAATGATGTCGATCTTTTCGCCCTGAAGCTCGCTCACCACGGCCTGCACGCGGCTGCCGCGCATCCCGACGCAGGCGCCGACCGGGTCGATCGAGCTGTCATAGGACACGACGGCGATCTTGGCGCGCGAACCGGGGTCGCGGGCGACGGCCTTGATCTCGATGATGCCGTCGTAGATCTCGGGCACTTCCATCTTGAACAGCTCGGCCATGAATTCGGGCGCGGTGCGGCTGAGGAAGATCTGCGGCCCGCGCTGTTCGCGGCGCACTTCCTTGATGTAGCAGCGGATGCGGTCGTTGGGACGATAGGCCTCGCGGCCGATCTTTTCGTTGCGCCGCAGGATCGCCTCGCCCGCGCCGACATCGACGATGACATTGCCGTATTCCTCGCGCTTGACCACCGCGTTGATGATCGTGCCGGCGCGGTTCTTGAACTCTTCGTACTGGCGGTCACGCTCGGCCTCGCGGACCTTTTGCAAGATCACCTGCTTGGCCGATTGCGCGGCGATGCGGCCCAGCTCGACCGGGGGCACTTCCTCGACAAAGGTATCGCCGACCTTGGGGTCCGCCAGATAGACCTTGGCCTGAGCGACGGTCATTTCCGCCTGATAATTCTCGACGGCGTCATCCTCGACCACGGTGCGCACGCGGGTATAGGTCGCGCGGCCGGTCTTGCGGTCGATATGGACGCGGATGTCCATTTCCGCGCCATAGCGGCTCTTGGCGGCGCGGGCGAGGCTCTCTTCCATCGCCTCGACCACCAGACCGGGGTCGATCATCTTTTCGCGCGCGGCCGCTTCGGCGGCCTGCAAAAGCTCTAGCTGGTTTGCAGAGGTGATAGCCATCAGTTCGTCTCCCTTTGCCGCTGCGCGGTCTCGTCATCCTCGTCGCCATCACCGTCGATGATGGTCTGCACTTCGTCAAATTGCGCCGCGTCGATCTGGCCCGCATCCTTGCGGCCGCGCAGAACGTCGCGGATCAGCTCGTCCGTCAGCACCAGCTTGGCATCGCTGAGCCAGTCGAACCTGAGCCCGATGGTGCCTTCCTCGATCTCGATCAGCACCTCGTCACCCTCGGTCCCCGCCAGTTCGCCCTTGAACCGGCGGCGGCCGTCGATCAGCTCTTCGGTCTCGATCTTGGCCTCGAACCCGATCCAGCGGTCGAAATCCTTGAGCCGGGTCAGCGGCCTGTCGATGCCGGGGCTCGACACTTCGAGCGTGTAGTTGTCGGCGATCGGGTCTTCGACATCGAGGATCGTGCTGATGGCGGTGGAAATCGCGGCGCAGTCGTCCACCTCGATGCTGCCATCGGGGCGCTGCGCCATGATCTGAAGCGTCGATTCCTTGCCGGTCATCAGCCGCACGCGGACAAGCTCGTATCCGAGGTCCTCGATCACGGGGGTGATGATTTCGGCGATGCGGCGGTCGATGGCCGCCTTGGCGATAAGGTCTGACATTTGGTGTCCAAGCACAAAAAAACGGGCGCGCGGCCCGTTGATCTTTCCCGGTGGAACCTTGGGGGTGGAAACCAAGGCGCCGCTGTTGAATGGGATATAGGCAAAACCGGGCAGGATGGCAAGGGCATTGCTGCGCGCTGTCTGGCCGCCCGGGACTAGCCGGCCGCCAGCACGCCGCCAAGCTGGTCCATGGCCAGCACCAGTTCCGCCGAAATCCCCGGTTCGGACAGCGCGTGCCCCGCGCGCGGGATCATCTGCAACCGGGCGCGCGGCCAGAGCGCGGCGAGCCGGTAGGCCCCGGCGGGCGGGCAGATCATGTCATAGCGGCCCTGCACGATCACACCGGGGATCTGCGCGATCCGGTCCATCCGCGACAGGATCTGCTGGTCGGGCCGCAAAAAGCCGCCGTGCTGGAAATAGTGGTTCTCGAGCCGGGCAAAGGCGCGGGCGTATTCCGCCGGGCTGTCGCCCATCGGCCCGTCATTGTCGATCGAGGCGAGCGCGTTTTCCCATGCGGCCCAGGCCCGTGCGTGGCGCGTCTCGACAGCCAGATCGCCGGAAAACAGCCGCCGGTGATAGGCCGCGATCAGGTCGCCGCGTTCATCCTCGGGGATGAGCGCGACGAACCGCTCCCACAGGTCAGGCCAGAACTGCCCCGCGCCGCCGCCGTAGAACCAGTCGAGCTCGCCCTGCGTCATCAGGAACACGCCGCGCAGGATCAGCGCGCGCACGCGGTCGGGGTGTTCTTGGGCATAGATCAGCGCGAGCGTCGCGCCCCAGCTTCCGCCGAACACCGCCCAGCGGCCGATGCCCAGCGTCGTGCGGATGCGCTCTATGTCCGCGACCAGATGCCAGGTCGTGTTGGCCTCCACGCTCGCATGCGGGCGCGAGCGGCCGCAGCCGCGCTGGTCGAACAGCACGATGCGGTAGATCGCGGGGTCAAAATAGCGCCGCATCGCGGGCGAACAGCCGCCACCCGGCCCGCCATGCGGCACGACGACGGGCAAGCCGTCAGGCCGGCCGCATTGCTCGACATAGATCCGGTGCCCGTCGCCCACGTCCAGCAATCGCTGGTCGAACGGGTCGATCGGCGGATAGAGATGCGCGCCTGCGCGCTTTTGCCCTGAAACCTTGTCCATCTTTGCACTATATAACGTGACGAAACGCAGGACCATGACCCAGGATCGTCATTTTGACACAGACATCGACCAATACCGTTGACCCCGCCGAGATCGCCAAGTTCGAGGCGATGGCCGCAGAATGGTGGGATCTGAACGGCAAGTTCAAGCCGCTGCACATGCTCAACCCCTGCCGGCTGGACTATATCACCAGCCAGATCGCGGGCGAGTTCGCGCGCGACCTTGACGCGCCCCTCCCCTTTGCCGGGCTGCGGCTGCTCGATATCGGCTGCGGCGGCGGGCTTCTGTGCGAGCCGATGGCGCGGCTGGGTGCCACGGTCGTGGGCGTCGATGCCGCGCCGCGCAATATCCCGGTGGCACAGGTCCATGCCGCGCAATCGGGCCTCGACATCGACTACCGCGTCGGCACGGCCGAGGCGCTGGCCGGGGCAGGCGAACAGTTCGACGTGGTGCTGAACATGGAGGTGGTCGAACATGTGGCCGACCCGCTCGCCTATCTCACCGCCTGCCGGCAGTTGCTGCGGCCCGGCGGGCTGCACATCTGCTCGACGCTCAACCGCAACCCCAAGAGCTTTGCCATGGCGATCGTCGGTGCGGAATGGGTGATGCGCTGGCTGCCCAAGGGCACGCATGACTGGGCCAAGTTCATCACCCCGGACGAGCTGTTCGCCCTGCTGCAAAAGGCCGGGTTCGACCCTGTGGACCGCAAGGGGATGGTGTTCAACCCGCTCGGCTGGTCCTGGCGCCTGTCCGACCGCGACCTGTCGGTCAATTATGTGACGGCAAGCGTAAAGCCCTGAGCGCCGGAAAAGGGTCTTGCGCAGCCCGGGCCGGGCGGGGCACCCGGGCGCTGCGGCTACTCGCCTTCCGACAGCTTCATGCGCAGCTCGCGCAGCACGGGAAGCGCGGCACGCACGCGGTCGGTGCCGACCTTGTCCACCACATCGCTGATGAGTGGCGTGATCGCGGCCACCGCCGCATTGCGCACCGACAGGCCGGTGGGGCTGATCGACACCAGCTTGCGCCGCGCATCGTCCCAGTCGGGGCGGATATGCACCCATCCCGCCCATTCGAGCTTGCCCAGCGTGTTGGTCATCGCGCCCCGCGTCAGGTGAAACACGCGGGCAAGCTGCGCGGGCGTCTTTTCCGTCCCGGTATGGGCCAGATGGTTGAGCACCGAGAAATGCGACAGCTCCATCCCGCGCGGCAGTGCCTTTGCGACGGCCGAGCGCGCCAGTTGATCGACAGCCAGAATCTCGCTGAAGAGCGTGACGGCGAGGCTGTCATTGGGCGTGTTCATCGGGGTCCTTCAAAGGGGCGGTCATGGGTCAGCGACGGCACGCGACTGCGCGACCTTGCCACTTCATCCATGTCGAGATCAACATATGTGATCCCGACATCCGTCCCCGCATCGGCCAGGACCTCGCCCCAGGGCGACACGACCAGACTGTGCCCATGGGTGCGCCGGGGCGTGCCCGATTGCGCGGCATGGGTGCCGGTTTGCGCGGCGGCCAGCACATAACACCCCGTCTCGATCGCGCGGGCGCGCAACAGCGGCTCCCAATGCGCGGCGCCGGTGACGGGGGAAAAGGCAGCGGGGGCGAGGATGATCCCGGCCCCGGCCTGCGCCAGCGCCCGGTGCAGATAGGCGAACCGCACGTCATAGCAGATGGTCAGCCCGAGCGTGGCAAAGCCCGCGTCATGCACAACCGCCCTGTCGCCGGGCCTGTAGGAGGCCGATTCGCGGTAGGTCTCACCGGGGCCGACATCGACATCGAACATGTGGATCTTGTCATAGCGCGCGACGATCTGGCCCTTGGGGTCGATCAGGAACGACCGGTTGGCAAAGCGGCCATCGGCATCGCCCGTGCGCAGCCCCAGCGATCCGATGGCCAGCCAGACGCCCAGCGCCGCGGCATCCGCGCGCAGGGCGGCGAGCGTGATGTCCGCGTCCTCGGTCTGCAACACCGCGTCCAGCCGGTCGCGGCTGTTGGCAAGGCAGTTCGTCACCTCGGGCGTGAGCACAAACCCCGCCCCGCCCGCCACCGCCTCGCGCAGCAGCGCGCGCGTCACGGCCAGGTTCGCCACCGGGTCGTCGCCTGCGGTGAGTTGCAGCAGCGCCGCCTTCATGCCGTGAGCAGAGGGTCAAGCCGCCCCGCGCTGTCGAGCGCATAGAGGTCATCGCACCCGCCGACATGTCTGCCGTCGATAAAGATCTGCGGCACCGTGCGCCCGCCATTGCTGCGCTGCGTCATCTCGGCGCGGCGCTGCGGCTCTGCGACGACATTGACCTCGGTATAGCTCACGCCCTTTTGCGCCAGCAGCCGCTTGGCCGCGTGGCAATAGCCGCAACTGGGCGATGTGTAGATTTCGATCTTGGCCATAGGGGGCATCCCTTAAACATCATTGACCCTTGATCTAATGCTCTTTGACAGCCCTTGCCAGTAGCAGCACGCAGACCTCGCGCGCGCCGGCACCCAGCGCGGCCTGCGCACAGGCGGCGAGCGTGGCGCCGGTGGTCATGACATCATCCACCAGCAGCACCGCACGACCCCTGATCTGCCCCCCGCGCCCCGGATGCACCGCGATGGCGCCCGACAGCGCCGCAAAGCGCGCCTCGCGCGTCATCCCCTCCAGCGAGCGGGTGCGGGCGGGGCGGATCAGCGCATCGGCGCAGACCGGCCGCGCGGCAACCTTGCCCACCCAATTGGCCAGCAGCGCCGACTGGTTGTAGCGCCTCTTGAGCAGCCGCAGCCAATGCAGGGGCACCGGCACGATCACCGTATCCTCGCGCCACAGCGGCGCCGCGGCCATGGCCATCCAGGCGCCGGCAGGCCGCGCGAGGTCGGTGCGGTCGCCATGTTTGAGCCCCAGCACGATCTTGCGCGCATTGTCGTGATAGACCAGCGCGGCGCGCCCCTGCGTCCAGGGCCGGGCGACGGTCATGCAGTCGTCGCAATGCGCGACCTCGCCGGCATCCTCGCCCGGCAGCGGCGTGCCGCAGAGGTCGCAGACAAGCCCGCTCACAAAAGGCGTGTCGCGCCAGCAGGTGCCGCAAAGGCCAAAGTCGCTTTCGGTCATCGCACCGCAGGAAATGCATTGCGACGGGTAGATCACGCGCAGGGCGCTTTGCAATTGCACCGCGTTTCTCCTAAATGCGCGGGATGCAGACGCCACCCCGCCTTTGTGACCCCGAAGCGCTCCGCCGCAACCGCGCGCGCGCCGCGCGCGCGCCGGTGACGTTTCTGATGGAGCAGGTCGCCGCCGAGGTTCAGGAAAGACTCATCGAGGTTAACAGAAGGTTTACAGCACCCGCGATCGTGACCGGATGGCCCGGTTTCTGGGCTGGCGTGATGCCCGGCGCACAGGTTGTGCCTGATGACGACACGCTCTCGCTGACGCCCGGCGCACATGACCTCGTGCTCCACGCGCTGTCGCTGCATTGGGCGGCCGACCCCATCGGCCAGCTCGTGCAATGCCGCCACGCGCTGCGGCCCGACGGGCTTCTCATCGCGGTGCTTTTCGGCGGGCAGACGCTGCACGAATTACGCGCGAGCCTTGCCGCAGCCGAGGCCGAGGTCACGGGCGGGCTGTCGCCGCGCGTCGCGCCGATGGGCGAGATCCGCGATCTGGGCGCGCTGTTGCAGCGGGCGGGCCTTGCGCTGCCGGTGGCGGATGCGACGCCGCTGACGGTCAGCTATCCGACCCTGACGGCGCTGCTGCATGACCTGCGCGCGATGGGCGAGGGCAATGCGCTGGCGGGCCGCCTGCGCCATCCCACCCGCCGCGCGGTGATGGCGCGCGCCGCCGCGATCTATGCCGAAACCTTTGCCACCCCCGACGGCCGCCTGCCTGCGACTTTCGACATCATCACGCTCACCGGCTGGGCGCCCGCCCCCGACCAGCCGCAGCCACTGCGCCCCGGATCGGCGACGCACCGTCTGGCCGATGCGCTGGGGGCCACGCCACTTGCCCCAACAGATGATTGACCGCGCGCGCAAAGCCTCTATTTCACCTGTTTCATGATGCAGAAACCCAGGACCCCGCCGATGCTTGACGCCAAATCGCAGCGCAACACGGAAACCGTGGCTGTCTGCCCCGTCCATGCCGCGCCCGACCACCCCGCGATCAAACCCGCGCGCATCGGCATCCTCGTGTCAAATCTCGGCACGCCGGATGCCACCGACTACTGGTCGATGCGCCGCTATCTGGGCGAGTTTCTGTCCGACCGCCGCGTCGTGGACTACTCGCCCTGGCTCTGGCAGCCGCTCTTGCAACTCATCATCCTGACCAAACGGCCGTTTTCCTCGGGCGCCAACTACCGTTCGATCTGGAACACGGAAAAGGACGAAAGCCCGCTTCTGACCATCACCCGCGACCAGACCGACATGATCCGCGCGCAGATGCAGGCGCGCTATGGCGACGATGTGATGGTCGATTTCTGCATGCGCTACGGCAACCCTTCGACCAGATCCAAAGTGCGCGAGATGGTGGATGCCGGCTGCACCCGCATCCTGTTCTTTCCGCTCTATCCGCATTACGCCGGCGCCACCTCGGCCACCGCGAATGACCAGTTCTTTCGCGCGCTGATGGAGGAGAAATGGCAGCCCGTCGCGCGCATCGTGCCGCCCTATTTCGACCAGCCCGCCTATATCGAGGCGCTGGCCCAGTCGATCGAGCGCGCCTATGCCGCCAAGGAGGACCGGCCCGAGATGCTGGTCTGTTCCTATCACGGCGTGCCGGAACGCTATCTGCGCGAGGGCGACCCCTATCATTGCCAGTGCCAGAAGACCACGCGCCTGCTGCGCGAAAGGCTGGGCTGGGACAAGACGCAGATCACCACCACCTTCCAGAGCCGCTTTGGCCCCGAGGAATGGCTCAAACCCTACACCGTCGAAGAGGTCGCGCGTCTGGCCGAACGCGGGATCAAGCGGATCGCCGTCTGCGCGCCCGCCTTCAGCGCCGATTGCATCGAGACGCTGGAAGAGATCAACGAGGAAATCCGCGAAAGCTTTGAGCACGCGGGGGGCGAGCAATTCACCTATATCCCCTGCCTCAACGACGATGCCGCGCATATCGAGGCGCTGTGCGGCGTGATCGAGACCAACCTCAAGGGCTGGCTCGACTGACACGAAAAAGGGCCGCCCGGTGTCCCGTGGCGGCCCTGTGTGCAAACGACGCGACCGGCGTCAGATCAGCATCACCTGCGTGCCGACATTGGCCAGCGCGAACAGTTCGGTGATGTGTTCGTTGTAAAGCCCGATGCAGCCGTTCGACGACCGCCGCCCGATCTTGCGCGTGTCGTGGGTGCCGTGGATGCGGTAATAGGTCCAGGACAGATACAGCGCGAGCGGGCCGAGCGGGTTCATCGGGTCGCCGCCGGGCACGACCTCGGGCCATTCGGGATTGCGTTCGCGCATCGAGGGCGTCGGCCGCCAGGTCGGCGCGACCACCTTTTGCGTGACCTCGGTCCGGCCAAGGCGCGTCAGGTCGTCGGTCAGCGGCACGGAGGTGGGGTAGAGCTTGTAGATGCTCTGGTCCTCGGACCAGAAATGCAGCGCACGCGACTGGATGTCGCACAGGATCGCCCCGTTGCGCGTGTCGGAAAAATAGGGCCGCCAGTCGAGCGCGCGGAAACTCGACACATTGCGCGTGACCGAGGCTGAGATCTGCCCTTCAAGCTCGGTCGAATTGTCCTGCTGTGCCGCGAGCCCGGTTGCAAGGCCCGTGGCAAGGCCGGTGCCCATCGCGGCGGTCGCACCTGCCACAAAGAGCCTGCGGTTGAGACCACCTGTTGTGTCTTTGGCCATGGCGTTGTCCTTTCGGGTCTGATCCCTGTTCTGCGGGCTTGATAGAAAAAAGGGGCGTAAGTTGCAATTCAAACAACCGTCATGCTGGCGGATGTGTGCCCAACTCGCGCCATTGTGGGTTTGAACCCGGCCCAAGGAGGCGTTAAGCAGACCGAACGTGATGAAGGAAGCATGATGCTGCGACGTGATGTTCTTGTGGGGCTGGCGATGATCGGGCTGGCCGGCTGTAGCGCGCCGCGCGGGCGGATCGGGCCGGATGGCCTGCCGCTGCCGCAAATCTACCGCATCACGGCAACCGAGGCGGCCGACATCCCCTTTCGCATGCTCGATGGCGTCAACACCCTGCGTCAGGCCACCGGCGCGCGGCCGCTGCAACTCGACCCGCAACTGACCGCCGCCGCCGCCACCCATTCGCGCGACATGGCGGTGCAGAACCGGCCCTGGCATTTCGGCTCTGACGGGTCGTCGCCGATCGACCGGCTGCGGCGCGTGGGCTATACCGGCCCGCTGGTGGGCGAGGTCATCTCGGAAACATTCGAGACCGAGATCGAGACTCTGTCAGCCTGGATGCGCGAACCCACAACGCGCGCCGTGATCCTCGACCCGGCCGCGTCGCGCATGGGGCTGGCCTGGTTTCAGGAACAGACCGGCAAGATCTGGTGGTCGATGGTGCTCGCGGGCTAGCAGAGCGGGCCAGGGTGGGCGTGAGGGCGGACGTCAGAGCGGACGTCAGGGCAGGATGATGATCGGCGTGTTGTCGCGCACCATCGCATAGATCTCTTCGATCTCGTCATTGGTCACGGCGATGCAACCCGCCGTCCAGTCGCGCTGGCCCAGATTGCGCCGCGGCGTGCCGTGGATAAAGATCTCTCCCCCCGGCGGCAAGCCCAGCGCGCGGGCAAGCTCCACATCCCGCGTGTCGGGGTAGGAAATGCCCAGCGACAGGTGATATTGGCTGTTGGGATTGCGCCGGTTGATCAGATAGGTGCCTTCTGGCGTGCGCCCGTCGCCTTCGACCCGTTTCGGCCCGGTCGGGGCAAAGCCAAGCTCGAAGGTGTAGCTGCGCAGCACCTGGTCGTTGTGCAGCAGATGCATCACGCGCCGCTCCTTGAACAGCAGCAATTGCGTGACCTCGGGGCCATCGTAGGTCCGAAATCTCGACGGCGCCGCCCCGCAACCCGCCAGCCCCGCCAGCCCGCAAAGAATGATCGCCCGTCTTGTCAGCCTGGTCACTGTGCGCCTGCTCCGGTCTGTTGCCGTTTGCACAGCGGATAGACGAATTTGCCGCGGCATCAAAGAATTTTGGAGACCTCGCCCCTCACACCCGCGTGAAGCGTGACACGAGCTCCACATGCGCAGCCCAGCGGAACTGATCGACCGGCTGCACCCAGTCGAGCGCAAAGCCCGCCTCAACCAGACGCCGCGCGTCGCGGGCAAAGGTCACGGGGTTGCACGACACCATGGCCACCCGGTTCACGCCCGATTGCGCGATCATGCCGACCTGCGCCTCGGCCCCTGCGCGGGGCGGGTCGATCACCACGGCGTCAAACCGCCCAAGCTCATCGGGCAAGAGCGCGCGGCGAAAGAGGTCGCGCGCTTCGGTCGTCACGGCGCGCAGGCCCGACGTGCCGCGCCATCCCCTGTCGAGCGCCATCAGCATGTCGGCCTCGCCTTCGACCGCATGCACGCTCGCGTTTTCGGCCAGCGGCAGGGTAAAGGTGCCGCAGCCGGCAAAGAGGTCCACGATCCGGCCCCCGCCCGCGACAGCCTCGCGCACAGATGCGACCAGCGCCGCCTCACCCTCGGCCGTCGCCTGAAGGAAGGCCCCGGCCGGCGGCAGCACATCGGCACGGCCGAACCGCTGAAGCGGCGGGGCAATCGTGACCACCGGCTCGCCCGCCCAGACCAGCCGCGCAAGTCCATGCGCCTGCGCAAAGGAGGCCAATTCGATGCGCAGCGCGGGGGTGAGCGCACGGTCGGTCTCGACCAGAACATCCGGCCCGGCGCGGCTGTCGGTGACGGTCAGCGCGACCTCGGCCTTGCGCGAGGCGGCGATGACGGTCAGCGCCTCGAGCGTCGGGATCAGCGCGCGCAGCGACGGGCGCAGGAGCTGGCAGTCGGGCACCGCGACCAGCATATCCGAGGCGCGGGCGTGAAACCCCACCGTCGCGCCCGCCTTGGTCCGCCGGCCCGACAGCTTGGCCCGCCGCCGGGATTGCGCGGGAGAGGTGTCTATCGGCCGGATCAGTGTCGAAAGCCCCTGCCCGGCCAGCGCCCGCGCGACGATTTGCGCCTTCCACTCGGCCACAAAGCCATCGCTGGCGTGCTGCATGGCGCAGCCGCCGCAGGTGCGGAAATGGCGGCACGGCGCGGCGACCCGCTGCGGCGACGGCGTCAGGATGCGGACCGCGCCTTCCGCCTGCACATCGACCTCTTCTCCCGGCAGCACCCGCGCCACAAGCGTGCCGTCATCCAGACGGCCCATCCCGTGATGCGTCACGCTTTCGACCAGCGCCATCTATTCCGCCGCGTCCTGCGCATTGATGAAGCCGCCAGACTGCCGGTTCCAGAACCGCGCATAAAGCCCGCGCTGGGCGAGCAGCCCCTCATGCGTGCCCTCCTCGACGATCTGCCCGGCGTCGAGCACCACGATCCGGTCCATGCTCGACAGGGTGGACAGCCGGTGCGCGATGGCGATCACCGTCTTGCCCTGCATCGCCACATCGAGCGCGGTCTGGATCGCGGCCTCGACCTCGCTGTCGAGCGCCGATGTCGCCTCGTCCAGCACCAGGATCGGCGCATCCTTGAGGATGGCGCGGGCCAGCGCGATGCGCTGCCGCTGCCCGCCCGACAGCTTGACCCCGCGCTCGCCCAGATAGGCACCATAGCCGCTGCGCCCGCGGAAATCTTCCAGCGTGAGGATAAAGTCATGCGCCTGCGCGCGGCGCGCCGCCTCGAACACCTCTTCGTCTGTCGCATCGGGGCGGCCATAGCGGATATTGTCCATCGCCGTGCGGTTGAACATCGCCGTTTCCTGCGTGACCATGCCGATCTGGCGGCGCAGGCTTTCCTGCGTCACGTCGCGCACGTCCTGCCCGCCGACGCGCACCGCGCCGGTCTCGGTGTCGTAGAGCCGCAAAAGAAGCGCCACGAGCGATGATTTCCCCGCGCCCGACGCCCCCACCAGCCCGATCTTTTCGCCGGCCTTTATGGTGAGGTTGATATGGCTCACCCCGCCGGAGGTGCGGCCATAGGCAAAACTCACATCGTCGTAAACCACACTGTCGGCCCGCCCCAGCGTGCCCGCGCCCGGCCTGTCCGTCAGTTGATGCGGCGGGGTGAGCGTGTGAATCCCGTCCTCGACCTCACCGATATTGGCGTAGATCCCCATCAGCGTGAAGCTCACCCAACCTGTCATCTGCGAGATGCGCAGCGACACGACCCCGGTCGCGGCGATGTCGCCCGGCGTCACACCGCCCGACGACCAAAGGTAAAGCGCGGTGCCCACCATCAGGACCGGCAGCGCACCGGCGATGATCATCAGATAGAACCGGAACACGGTGGACACGACGCCAAACAGCATCGTGCGGTTGCGGTAGCCGTCCATCGCGCTGATCGCCGCCTGATCCTCGTGGTCGTGATGCGCGAAAAGCTTGACCGTGCGGATATTGGTCACCGTATCGACGACCTGCCCGGTGACGAGCGCGCGGGCATTGGCGCGCGCCTCGGCGCGTTCGCGGATCACCGGCAGATAGTGTCTGATAAAGGCCAGATAGCCCACCAGCCAGACCAGAAGCACCACCGCGATACGCCAGTCGATCGCGATGACCAGAAACAGCGTGGCGATGATCGACGCCAGCGCATACACCAGCGTGTTGATGATCTCGACCACCGATTCGGTCAGCGCGCGGGCCGCCTGCATCTGCTTTTGCGCGATACGCCCGGCAAAGTCGTTGTCGAAAAAGGTGATCGCCTGCCCCATCGTCCAGCGATGCAGCCGCGACAGCACCAGCACGTTGATGTTTGGCGCAATCGAAATGCTCTGGATCGCTGCGGTGAGGCCAAAGGCGATAGGCCGCAGCGCCACCAGAAACACCGCCGCCCCCAGAAACAGCAGCCGGTTTTCGGCCCAGAGCTGCCCTGCCCCGGCCTGCGCGAGCGCGTCGATGACAAGGCCCAGCAGCATCGCCGCCAGCACCTCGGCCCCGCCGCTGATGACCGAAAGGAAAGCCGCCGCCAAAAGGACCGGCATCGTCCCGGCCAGCGCCCAGCGCATGAAGGGCACAAGTCGTTGCGGCGGCGGCCCTTCGGCCATGTCGAACGGGGCGACAAGCCGGCCAAGCCAGCCTGCCAACCGTTCCCCCAAGGTCGCGCCGCCAGTCATTCTGCCGCCAGTCATTCTGCCGCCTGCGCGCCGTCGCCAGGCTGGCCATCTATCGCAAGAAACCCGCCCGACTGCCGCTGCCAGTAGCGCGCATAGGTGCCACCCTGCGCGAGCAGCGCCTCATGCGGGCCATCCTCGATGATGCGGCCGTTCTCCATCACGATGATCCGGTCCATCCGGGCGATGGTGGACAGCCTGTGTGCAATCGCGATCACCGTCTTGCCTTCCATCATGCCGTAAAGCGTCGTCTGGATCGCCGCTTCGACCTCACTATCGAGCGCAGAGGTCGCTTCGTCCAGCACAAGGATCGGCGCATCCTTGAGAATCACCCGCGCCAGCGCGATCCGCTGCCGTTGCCCGCCCGACAGCTTGACCCCCCGCTCGCCCACCTGCGCGTCATAGGCGCGCCGGCCCTCGCCATCCTGCAGCGTCATGATGAAATCATGCGCCTCGGCCTTGCGCGCGGCGGCGATCATCTCGGCCTCGGTTGCCTCGGGCTTGCCGTAGAGGATGTTGTCGCGGACCGACCGATGCAGCAGCGCGCTGTCCTGCTGCACCATGCCGATGGCGGCGCGCAGGCTGTCCTGCGTCACGCCGCGCACGCTTTGCCCGTCGATCAGCACATCGCCCGCATCCGCGTCGTAGAACCGCAACAAGAGCTTGACCAGCGTCGTCTTGCCCGCGCCCGACTGGCCGACAAGACCGATCTTTTGCCCCGGTTCGACCACGAGGTCGATCGGGCCCATGCCCCCTTCCTTGCGGCCATAGCGGTGGTCGAGCCCGACAAGCGCGATCCGTCCCTCGGTGACGCGCAGCGGCTGCGCGCCGGCGCCATCCACCAGCGTGATCGGCTGGGCAATCGTCTCCATCCCCTCGGACACCACGCCGAGGTTCTGGAAAAAGTTCGACACCGCCCACATGATCCAGCCGGTCATCGCGTTGAGCCGCAGCACCAGCGCCGCCGCCGCCGCGACAAGGCCGACCGAGGCCAGCCCGCCAACCCAGAGGTAGATCGCCCAGCCGACGACGCCCACGATCAGGATACCGTTGAGAAAGGTCAGGCTCAGGTCCATCACCGAATAGACGCGCATTTCGTTCATCAATGTGCGGCGCGTCTTTTCGATGACCTCCCTGGCATAGTCGATCTCGCGGTCATGATGGGCGAACATCTTGACCGAGTGGATGTTGGTATAGCTGTCCACCACCCGCCCGGTGACGGCAGAGCGCGCATCCGACGACGCCTTGGACGCGACGCCGACGCGCGTAACGGTCCAGCGCATCAGGATCATGTAGGGAAAGAACCACAGCGCCATCGGGATCAGCAGGCGCGGGTCGGCACCAAAGAGCAGCACCGCCGCACCGACCAGATAGGCGATGGAATAGGTGATCGCGTCGAACACCTGGAACACGACTTCGCCCGCCGCGGGCGGGGTCTGCATGATCCGGTTGGCGATGCGCCCGGCAAAGTCGTTCTCGAACCAGCCGACCGACTGGCGCAGCACATGCCGGTGCGCCCGCCAGCGCACGATGGTGCCAAAGTTGGGCACGATGGCATTGTTGAGCAGCGCGACATGCAGGCCATAAAGCGCTGGCCGCAGCGTCATGACGAACACCGCGACCAGCAGCAACTCCATCCCGTAATCGCGCAGGAATGTTGCGGGCTCTTGTTCCGACAGCAGGTCCACGACCCGGCCCATGTAGGAAATCAGCCAGATCTCGACGACGGCGACCACGATGGACAGCACGCCGGTCACGGCAAAGACCTTGCGAAACGGCATCATATAGGTGCGCAGGAACGGCCAGAGCTTGCGCGGCGGCTCGTCGGTCTGGGCATAGGCAACATAAGGATCGACGAGGTTTTCGAAAAAGCGGAACATGAGGGTGCCCTTTTCAGGCAGATGCGGCAAAATGGGGGTGAAGCGGCCACGCGGGACCGCCCAGCACGGGATCTGTCCGGTCAGGCCAGACGTGTAGAGATCCCGATATCCATTCAGCTACCCTCCGATGTTGCCGGGTTGAGGTAGCGCAGATGCGACAGCGTGTCACCCCTGAAAATGCAGATCAACGCAGAAGCGCCGCCCTGTCGAGGGTAAAGCCGGAAGCGATCCAGCGCGCCTCGACCTCGCGCAGGCGCGCGCCGATGGCGGGGCCCTTGAGCGTTTCCGGCAGATCGGCGGCGCGCACAGGGCAGGTCTGCGTCGCGCCGAAACGGGCCTGTTCGGCCTGAACAGGGTCTATTTCCAGACCCATTGCGGCGGCACGCAGCGCAAGAACATCGACCGCCTCCGCCGCGCCATGGCGGTAGCCCAGCTCGCCCGGCTCTACCCCTGACCCGATCGCGTCGCGCAGGGCCTCCAGCCGCGCGGCCTCGGCCCGGCTGAGTCGAAGCGCCTCTGCGATGCCTTCGCCGCCCAGCGCGGCGAGGCGGCGGATCGGGTCGGGGGGCAGGGCCGCCATCTGTTCGACATGCACCAGCACCGGCAGCAGGAGCGCAGAGGCGCCGGGGAGCAGATGCGCGAGCACTCCGCTCACCGCCATTGCGGCCACGGCCGGCGCGGGGTCGGGCGCGGCGAGCAGCTTGCGCATCTCGGCCCCCACCCTTTCGCGCGACAGCCGCGCGAGCCCGTCCAGATCCGCGGCGCAGGCGGCGAGCCCCTCGGCGTCGATGCCGCCGTCGGGGTCGGCAAACCAGGCGTGAAAGCGGAAGAACCGCAAAATGCGCAGATAGTCCTCGCGGATGCGGTCCTGCGCCGCGCCGATGAACCGCACCCGTCGCGCCAGCAGGTCAACCATGCCACCCAGCGGATCGACGACCGTGCCATCGGGCGTCGCGTAGAGCGCGTTGATCGTGAAATCGCGTCGCCCGGCATCCTCGGCCAGCGTCTCGGCAAAGGCGACGGTCGCATGCCGCCCGTCCGTCGCCACGTCGCGGCGCAGGGTTGTGACCTCGAAAGGCCTCGATTGGGCGATGATAGTGACTGTTCCATGCGTGATGCCGGTCGGCACCACGCGCAGCCCCGCGGCCTCGGCCAGCGCCGTCACGCGGTCGGGCCGCGCGTCGGTGGTGATGTCGATGTCGGTTGCGCCCGCACCGATCAGCGCGTTGCGCACGCAGCCGCCGACGAACCAGACCCCATGCCCGCCGCCCGCGATCGCGGCGCAGACCTGCTGCACCGCATCGTCCTGCACCCAAGGCGCCGCAAGCTTCATCCGCCCACCCGGTCCGCGAGCGCGCGCAGGATGCGCGCCGTCGCGCCCCAGATGTAATAGGGCCCATAGGGCACCGTAAAGTAATAGCGCCGCCGCCCCTGCCAGCGCCGCCCCTCGATGCGGTACTGCGCGGGGTCGAGCACATGGGCGAGCGGCACGCGAAACACCTCGTCCACCTCACCGGGTTCCGGCCGTGGATCAAACGGCGCATGAACCAGCCCGACGATGGGCGTGATAGCAAAGCCCGTCACCGTCTCGTGCTGAGACATGGTGCCCAGAACCTGCACACAGGCGCGCGGCAGGCCGATCTCTTCCTCGGCTTCGCGCAGCGCGGCATCGGTCGGGCCGCTGTCGCCGGCGTCCTGCTTGCCCCCAGGAAAGGCGATCTGCCCGGCATGGTGCTGCAGCCGCGCCGCGCGCTTGGTCAGGATCAGCTCTGCCCGCCCGCCGGTCAGGACCAGCGGCACCAGCACGGCGGCGGGGCGCAGCACGCGCCCCCCGGCAAGGGGCACATCGGGGTTGAGGTCAAAGTCCGAGGTGTCCGCGCCGTCACGCGCCAGCCCGGCGACGACACGCGCGATGAGGTCAGGCGTTGTCACCCGGCCCCTCGACTGCCTCGAACCCCAGCGTGAGCGGGTCGAATTCGTAATGCGCGCCGCAGAACTGGCAATCGGCGGTCACGATCCCTTCGGCCGTTGTCATGTAGCGGATATCCTTGGCCGAATAGATCGACAGGCTTTGCCGCACCTTGTCGTCCGAACAGGAACAGCCAAAGGCCACCGGCTGCGGGTCATAGACGCGCGGGCCCTCTTCGTGAAAGAGGCGCACCAGCAGGTCGGTCGGCTGCACCTGCGGGCCGATCAGCTCCATCTCTTCGACGGTGTCGAGCAGGATATTGGCGCGGTTCCAGTTCTCGCTTTCGTCCTCATCCAGGATGTCATGCGCGGCAAGCAGCCCGCCTTCGCCCGACCCGCCCTCACCCGAGGCAAAGGGCGATGCCTTGGGCATGTGTTGCAGCATGACGCCGCCAGCGCGCCAGCGCTCGTTCTCGCCCGCCAGCCGCGAGCGGCCAAAGGTCAACGAAAACCGCGTCGGCAACTGTTCGGACTGGGCGAAATACGTCTCTGCACAGGCAGAAAGCGAGTTGCCCGCGATGGGTGTGATACCCTGATAGGGCGCGGTGTCCGGCCCCTGGTCGATCAGGATCGCGAAATAGCCCTTGCCGATCTGGCTGAACGGCGCGGCGAGAAGGTCGAGCCGCGTGGCATCATAGCTTGCATAGGCGCGGATGCGGGCAGGTTCGCCATCATCGGTGGGCCCGTAATAATCGGTGGCGATCAGCCGCGCGGGGCCATCGCCGCGCACCTGCAAGGACAGCTTCCAGCGCAGTTTGACCGTCTGCCCGATGAGCGCGGTCAGCAGCGCCATCTCGGCCACCAGCGTCTCGATCACCGGGGGATAGTCGTGCTGCGCCAGCACCCGGTCGAGCACGCCGTCAAGACGCGCGACCCGGCCGCGGATGTCGGACCGGTCGAGTTGAAAGGGCAGGACGGTATCGTCCCAGGCAATGCGCGCGCCAAGGGTCATCGGGAATCCTTCACTGGTCCTTGAGGCCATACCGCGCCTATATAGGCGCGACAAGCGGGCGACCAAGGGTGCGAGTGATGATCAGACGGTATGGCGATCCTGTAAAGCGCGGGCAGCGCTATGCGCCGCGGCCCGGGGCCTATGCCATACTTCTCCGCGGGCGCGACCTGTTGCTGACGTTCCAGCTTGACCCGCATCCCGAGGTGCAACTGCCCGGCGGCGGCATCGACCCCGGCGAAAGCCCGGTGCGCGCGCTGCACCGCGAAGTTTATGAAGAAACCGGCTGGCATATTGCCGCGCCACGCCGGTTGGGCGCATTCCGCCGCTTTGCCTATATGCCGGAATATGACAAGTGGGCGGAAAAGCTCTGCCATATCTTCCTCGCCACCCCCACCCTGCGCATGGGCCCGCCGGCCGAGGCCGGGCATACCGCGCTGTGGTGTCCGATCGGCGAGGCGGGGGATGTGCTGGCAAACGAGGGCGAGCGCGACTTTGTCGCCGCGCTGCGCCGGATGCTCTAGACCAGAAACTCGGCCAGCGCGTCGTCGTCGGTGATGTCGCGGTAGCTGAGCCCGCCGGCCTCCATCCGCGCGATAAAGGCGGGGAAATCGGCCGCATCGCGGGTTTCGATGCCGATCAGCACCGACCCGAAGTTGCGCGCCGATTTCTTGAGGTATTCGAACCGGGCGATGTCGTCATTGGGCCCCAGCATCGCCAGAAACTCCTTGAGCGCGCCGGGGCGCTGCGGCATCCGCAGGATGAAATACTTCTTGAGCCCGGCAAAGCGCTGCGCGCGCTCCTTGACCTCGGGCAGGCGTTCAAAGTCGAAATTGCCGCCGGATGTTACACAGACCACAGTCTTGCCCGCGATCTGCCCGGCAATCTCTGGCAGGATATCGACGGCGAGCGCGCCGGCGGGTTCGAGCACGATGCCCTCGACGTTGAGCATCTCGAGCATGGTGCCGCAGATCCGGTCTTCGGGGGCGAGGTGGACAGTCGCCGGGTCCACCCAATCGAGGCTCGCATAGGTCAGATCGCCCAGCCGCGCGACGGCCGCGCCATCGACGAAACTGTTGACCCGGGGCAGCGTCACCGGGCCGCCCGCCTGCAACGCGGCGGTCAGGCTCGCGCCGCCCAAAGGCTCGACAAAGCGGTAGGCGGTCTGCGGCGCGGCGGCGCGCAGGTAGCCTGTGACGCCGGATGACAGACCGCCGCCACCCACCGGCAGGATCACCAGATCCGGCGCATGGCCAAGCTGCGCGAGGATCTCGACCCCGACGCTCGCCTGCCCTTCGATCACATCGGCATCATCGAATGGCGACAGGAAATGCGCGCCGGCCTCGGCACAAAACGCCTGCGCGGCGGCCAGCGTCTGGTCGAAATAGTCGCCCGTCAGGCGGATCGTCACCTGATCGCCGCCAAAAATCCGCGTCTTGTCGATCTTTTGCTGCGGCGTTGTCACCGGCATGAAGATGGTGCCGCGCACCCCGAAATGCCGGCAGGCAAAGGCCACGCCCTGCGCATGGTTGCCCGCGCTGGCGCAGACGAAATCCTGCTGGTCGGGCTGCGCCGCACGCACCTTGCGCATCGCGTTGAAGGCGCCGCGCAGTTTGTAGCTGCGCACCGGCGAGAGGTCTTCACGCTTGAGCCAGATCTCCGCGCCATATCGGGCAGAGAGGTGATCGTTGCGCTGCAAGGGCGTCTGGGGAAAGAGCGCCCGCAGGGCGGCGGTCGTCTCACGGGCGTGGGTCTGAAAATCGGTCATGATGGGGCAGCCTAGCCCGCAGCGCGGGCAAGGCCAATGGTCATCGCTGCCGCATCATGCGTTCAGCGCGCGATCCTCGACATAATGTCCGTAAAGCGTGGTGAGGATGCTGACCCCGACCATCACGAACACCCATTGCGTCAGCGCCGACCAGATGATCGCGGGCACAGAGCCGGGCACAAAGACATAGGTTGCCGGCGCGTCGAGCAGAAAGGCCGCCACCACCGAAATGACGCCCAGCACCAAGAGCGTGCCGGTGGCACCCTTTGTCCGCTCCCACGCGCCACCCAGACCCAGCGGCGCGCCCAGCGCCGAGGCGGGCAGCGCGACGCTGAGCCGGTAGCCGATCACCACCAGCGGCACATAGAACACGAGGCCGATCAGCAGCAGACCCGCGAAGCTCGGCCCGTTGGACAACAGCAAGGGCCCGAGCACGAGGCCGGCGACCATCCCGATGATGGCACCCAGCACAACCATGATGAGGGCGATCAGGATCGAATAGCCGAAATAGCCCAAGATCCTGTCCCCGCGAAACGCGGGAACCACGCTGCCCGGCTCTTCGTTCAGCAGGACATAGCGATGCCAGGCGACGGCGATCCACAGGCTTGTCACCAGTGCAATGATGAGCGTTACAAGAAGCTGGACAACGGGAAAATTGCCCGTCTGCGCCATTTCGGCATATTGCGACGCGTCAGCGCTCGTGAGTGACTGACCCAGTGCAAGCGCCACGCCGATCTGCACAAGGTAGAGCACCGCCGAAATGCGGATGGCGGCACCGAAATTGCCAAAAACCTGCTTCACCGAATGGATGAAAATCCCGAGACCCTTCAACGAATTCTCCTCTTTGAATATTTGGACAAGACAAGGCCACGCGCGGGCATGGCTGTCAACGACCAAGATCGGGCGAGCCCGCTTGCTCTTGGGTTCGTTTCTGGATAATCGCGGTCCCTAGCCCGCATGCAGAAGGATAGCCCGACATGACTGCCACCGCCGCGCCGAAAAAGGTCGTTCTCGCCTATTCCGGCGGGCTTGATACCTCGATCATCCTCAAATGGCTGCAAACCGAGTATGGCTGCGAGGTCGTCACCTTTACCGCCGATCTGGGCCAGGGCGAAGAGCTCGAGCCCGCGCGGCAAAAGGCGCTGATGCTGGGCATCGCGCCCGAGAACATCAATATCGTCGATGTCCGCGAGGAATTCGTGCGCGATTTCGTCTTTCCGATGTTCCGCGCCAATGCGCTTTACGAGGGGCTCTATCTGCTCGGCACCTCCATCGCGCGGCCGCTGATCTCGCAGCACCTGGTGCGTATCGCGCATGAGACCGGCGCCGATGCGGTGGCGCATGGGGCGACGGGCAAGGGCAATGACCAGGTCCGGTTCGAACTGGCCGCCTATGCGCTCGACCCCGCGATCCGCGTCATCGCGCCCTGGCGTGAATGGGATCTGACCAGCCGCACCAAACTGCTGGAGTTCGCCGAGGCGAACCAGATCCCCATCGCCAAGGACAAGCGCGGCGAGGCGCCCTTCAGCGTGGATGCGAACCTGCTGCACACGTCCTCCGAGGGCAAGGCGTTGGAAAACCCCGCCAACGAGGCGCCCGATTACGTCTATCAGCGCACCGTCCACCCCGAGGATGCGCCCGATACGCCCGAGATGGTCGAGATCACCTTTGAGCGTGGCGATGCGGTAGCGATCAACGGCGAGGCGATGTCGCCCGCCACGATCCTCACCCGGCTCAACGAACTGGGCGGCAAGCATGGCGTCGGGCGGCTCGACCTGGTGGAAAACCGCTTTGTCGGCATGAAATCGCGCGGCATCTACGAAACGCCCGGCGGCACGATCCTGCTCGAGGCGCATCGCGGCATCGAGCAGATCACGCTGGACGCCGGCGCCGGGCACCTCAAGGACAGCATCATGCCGCGCTATGCGGAACTGATCTACAACGGTTTCTGGTTCTCGCCCGAACGCGAGATGCTGCAGGCGCTGATCGACAAGAGCCAGGAGCATGTGACCGGCACCGTGCGGCTCAAGCTCTACAAGGGCATGGCGCGGACCGTGGCGCGCTGGTCGGACCATTCGCTCTACAGCGAGGCGCATGTGACCTTTGAAGAGGACGCCGGCGCCTATGACCAGAAGGATGCCGCGGGCTTCATCCGCCTCAACGCGCTGCGGCTCAAGCTGATTGCGACGCGCAACGCGCGGGTCGCGGCCAAGGGCTGACCGTTACAGCGGCTGAATAGCGCGTGATGTCACGCGCGGGTGAATTGCGCGTATCGCTCGGCGCGGGCAGGGTCTGCGGCAAAAGGAGATTTGCCATGACCCAGTTCCGCCAGATGTTGAAAACCGTGATCCTGCTGGGGGCGATCCTTGTGGGATTTGCCCTGCAATCGGGCACAGCCGAAGCGCAGCAAAGCCAGCGCATGATCGTCGCGGGCGGCTGTTTCTGGTGTGTCGAGTCCGACTTTGAAAAGGTGCCCGGCGTGATTGCGGCGGTGTCGGGCTATACCGGCGGCACCGTTGCCAACCCCACCTACGATCAGGTCACGCGGGGCGGCACCGGGCATTACGAGGCGGTCGAGATCACCTTTGACCCCTCGCGCGTCAGCTATGACACGCTTATCGCGATGTTCCTGCGTTCGGTCGATCCGACGGACGCGGGCGGGCAGTTCTGCGACCGGGGCAACAGTTACCGCACCGCGATCTTTGCGCTCGACGCCGCGCAGCAGGCCAGCGCCACCGCAGCGATTGCCGCCGCGCAGACCGACCTGGGCCGGCCGATCGTGACGCCGGTGATCCCGGCCGGGACGTTCTATGTCGCCGAGGACTATCATCAGGATTACTACAAGGGCGACAGCCTGATCCTGACGCGCGCCGGACCCAAACGGCAGTCGAACGCCTATGCCTTCTATCGCGAGGCCTGCGGCCGCGACGCGCGCGTGCGCGCCCTCTGGGGTGACGCCGCCCCCTTTGCCGGCTGACGGCTTTCGGGCTTTTCGCGCCGCACGCGCTTGGCTAGTGTCCCCCGACAAGGACCGGGGGGCCCGATGAGCAGCGACAGCGTGACGCCGATGATGGCGCAATACCTCGACATCAAGGCAGGCCACCCCGACGCGCTCTTGTTCTATCGCATGGGCGATTTCTACGAGATGTTCTTTGACGATGCCGTCGCGGCCTCTGCCGCGCTCGACATCGCGCTGACCAAACGTGGCAAGCATCTGGGCGAGGATATCGCGATGTGTGGCGTGCCGGTCCACAGCGCCGAGGGCTATTTCCTGACGCTGATCCGCAAGGGGTTTCGCGTGGCGGTCTGCGAACAGATGGAGGACCCCGCCGAGGCAAAGAAGCGCGGGTCGAAATCGGTGGTGCGGCGCGAGGTGGTGCGGCTGGTCACGCCCGGCACGCTCACCGAGGACGGGTTGCTGGACGCGCGGCGGCACAACTACCTGCTGGCCTATGCGCAGGTGCGCGACGACGGCGCGATTGCCTGGGCGGATATTTCGACAGGGGCGGTATCGGTGATGCCCTGCACGCGATTGCGGCTGGGACCAGAGCTCGCCCGCCTGGCCCCGCGCGAAGTGCTGGTGGCCGATGGCTTTGATGGCAGTTTGGCCAATATAGTCTCTGAATCGGGCGCGGCGCTGACCCCTTTGGGTCGTGCATCATTCGACAGCACGAGTGGGGAAAAGCGGCTCTGCACGCTCTACGCCGTTGCCTCGCTCGACGGGTTCGGGGTGTTTTCGCGGGCAGAGGTGGGGGCGCTGGGCGCGCTGGTCGATTATATCGAGATCACGCAAAAGGGGCGCCTGCCGCTGCTGCGCCCGCCGGTGCAAGAAGGTCAACGCGCCGCGATGCAGATCGACGCGGCGACCCGGCGGTCGCTTGAGCTGACCCAAGGCGCCGACGGCGGGCGGCAGGGCTCGCTCATCGCCGCGATGGACCGCACGGTGACGGCCGCGGGCGCGCGGTTGCTGGAAAAGCGTCTCGCGGGGCCGTCCTGCACGCTGTCCACGATCCTCGCGCGGCAAGAAGCGGTCGCCTATCTGCACGACGACACGCGGCTCACGCAGGATCTGCGGCACAGCTTGCGGGCCGCGCACGATCTGGACCGCGCGCTCTCGCGTCTCGCGCTCGACCGGGCCGGACCGCGCGACATGACAGCGATCCGAGATACCATCGGCGTGGCGCGGCAGGTGGCCGCGCGCCTGCCCGAAGGGCTGCCGCCGGTTCTGGTCGAGGCAGCGAAAGGCCTGGGCGGGCTTGACGACCTTTTCGACCTTCTCGACCGGGCGCTGGTGGCCGAACCCCCGCTGCTCGCGCGCGACGGGGGGTTCATCGCGGCGGGGTTCGAGCCGGACCTCGACCAGGCGCGGCTGCTGCGCGACGAAGGACGCTCTGTCATCGCTGGCATGCAGGCGGACTATGCCACGCTGTCGGGCGTCGCCGCGCTCAAAATCAAGCACAACAATGTGCTGGGCTATTTCATCGAGACGACCGACACCCATGCCGCGCGCATGATGGCGCCGCCGCTGAACGAGACCTTTATCCACCGTCAGACGACGGCCAATCAGGTCAGGTTCACCACGCTTGCGCTCAGCGAAATGGAAACCCGGATCCTCAATGCCGGCGGGCATGCCCTTGACATCGAAAAGCGGCTCTATTCAGGCCTGAAAGACGCTATTCTTGCCCAGGCGGCCGCGCTGGGCGCGATGGCGTCCGCACTGGCAGAGATCGACCTCGCCACCGCGCTGGCCGATCTGGCGCGGGCCGAGCAATGGTGCAGGCCAACGCTTGACGACAGCCGCGATTTTGTGATCACAGCGGGGCGCCATCCGGTTGTGGAACAGGCATTGCGCCGCGCCGGCACGCCCTTTGTCGCCAATGACTGCGACCTGCGCGATGCGCCGATCTGGCTGCTCACCGGGCCGAACATGGCCGGCAAATCGACCTATCTGCGACAGAACGCGCTGGTCGCCATCCTCGCGCAGATCGGGGCCTATGTGCCCGCAAGTGCGGCGCGGATCGGGATCGTGAGCCAGATCTTCAGCCGCGTGGGCGCATCCGATGACCTCGCGCGGGGGCGGTCCACCTTTATGGTGGAAATGGTCGAGACGGCCGCGATCCTCAATCAGGCGGATGACCGCGCGCTGGTGATCCTTGACGAGATCGGGCGCGGGACGGCGACCTATGACGGGCTCTCGATCGCCTGGGCGGTGCTGGAGCACTTGCAGGCCGCCAACCGCTGCCGCGCAATCTTTGCCACGCATTATCACGAGATGGCGACGCTGGCCGACAGGCTCGACGGGGTCGCCAATGCGACCGTGATGGTCAAGGAATGGGACGGCGATGTGGTGTTCCTGCACGAGGTGCGCCCCGGAACAGCCGACCGCAGCTATGGCGTGCAGGTGGCAAAGCTCGCCGGCTTGCCCGCGCCGGTGGTCGAGCGCGCGCGGGTGGTGCTCGACGCGCTGGAAAGGGGCGAGCGCGAGGGGGGCGGCAAGCGGCAGGCGCTGATCGACGATCTGCCGCTGTTTGCGGTGGCGCCCCGCCCTGCCCCCGCGCCGCGCCTGTCCGAGGTCGAGGCGCGGCTGCGCGAGGTGTTGCCTGACGATCTGACCCCGCGCGAGGCGCTGGCGCTGATTTACGAGCTGCGCGGGCTGCTCTGAGGTTGTCGGCCCGCCGCATTGCGGCATAGTGAGGAAAGCATGGGGGGGGTGCGCCGTGGACTTTTCCTTTCACAGCATCTTTTACGAGATTGCGGCGCTGGTGTTGCTGGCGGCGGTGCTGGGCTTTGCCGGGATGGCGGCGCGGCAGCCGCTGGTCGTGGCCTTTATCGCGGCGGGGGTGTTGGCGGGGCCCGATGCGCTGGGCCTGGTGAGTTCGACCGAGTTTGTCGAGACGCTGAGCCAGATCAGCATCGCGGTGTTGCTGTTTCTGGTGGGGCTGAAGCTCGATGTGACGCTGGTGCGCAGCCTGGGCAAGGTCGCGGTGGCGACGGGGCTGGGGCAGGTCGGCTTTACCGCGTTTTTCGGCTTTCTGATTTGCCTCGGGCTCGGGCTCGACGCGGTGACTTCGGCCTATGTGGCGATTGCGCTGACCTTTTCCTCGACCATCATCATCGTGAAACTGCTGTCGGACAAGCAGGAGATCGAGGCGCTGCATGGCAAGATCGCGCTGGGGTTCCTGATCGTGCAGGACATTTTCGTGGTGCTGGCGATGGTCGCGCTGTCGGCCATTGGCGTGGGTGCGGCAGAGGCAAACGGCGGGTCGGCCGAGATGCTTGTGCTGGTTGGCGGCGGCATCGCGATGGTGGCGATTGTCTATGGCTTTGCGCGGTTCATCGCGACGCCGCTTTTGGGCCTCGTGGCCAGATCATCAGAGCTTTTGGTGATTTTCGCGGTGGGCTGGGCGGCGGGAATGGCGGCGTTGGGCGATGCGGTCGGGTTTGGCAAGGAACTGGGCGGGCTGCTCGCCGGCGTCTCGCTCGCCTCGACGCCGTTCCGCGACGCCATCGGGTCACGGCTCGCCTCGCTGCGCGATTTTCTGTTGCTGTTTTTCTTCCTCAACCTCGGATCGGGGCTCGACCTCGATACGCTGGGCGCGCAGGTCGGGCCGGCGATCGTGCTGTCGCTTTTCGTGCTGATCGGCAATCCGCTGATCGTGATGGCGATCATGGGCTACCTTGGCTACCGCAAGCGGACGGGGTTTCTGGCCGGGCTGACGGTGGCGCAGATCTCGGAGTTTTCGCTGATCTTCATGGCGATGGGGATCACGATCGGCCATGTGACCGAGGCGGCGCTGGGACTGGTGACGCTGGTGGGCCTCGTGACGATCGCGCTGTCGGTCTACATGATCACCTTTTCGCACCAGCTTTACCGGTTCTGCGAGCCGTTCATCGGGATGTTCGAGCGCAGCCGCACCTTTCGCGAAGAGTCGCAGGACGGCGATGCGGCGGGGGGCTATGATTTCGTCATTTTCGGGCTGGGGCGCTATGGCTGCAAGATCGGGCAAGCGCTGCAGGATGCGGGGCACCGGGTGCTGGGGATCGACTTTGACCCCGATGCGCTGGCGCATTGGCGCGCGCTGGGCTTTGTCGGGCGGTTTGGCGATGCGACCGACCCCGAGTTTGCGGCGCATCTTCCGCTTGCAGGGGTGCGCGCCGTGATCTCGGCGGTGCCGCGGACGCGCGGGCCGCTGACCGGGTCCGACCCGCAGATGGCGCTGCTGCACGGGCTGAGGGCCGCCAATTTCGCAGGGGCAGCAGTGATGACGGTCAACCACCAGCGCGATGCCGCCCCCTATGAAGCGCAAGGCGCCAGCATGGTGCTGACGCCCTTTGAGGATGCGGCAACCTTTGCGGCAGAGCGGCTGACCGCGCTGCGCTAGGCGTTCATTTGCCGGCAGGGGTCGAGGACACGCCGACCTGCGCGGGGCGCAGCAGGCGGTCGTAGAGCAGGAAGCCTTCGGTCATCACCTGGATGATATCGCCGGCCTTGGTGCCCGGCACCGGGGCCTCGAACATCGCCTGATGGTTCTGCGGATCGAAACGGTCGCCGATTTCGGGCGCGATCACCTCGATGCCGTGTTTCTTGAACACGGTGAGGATCTCGCGCATCGTGAGCTCTACCCCTTCGAGGATCGGGCCAGAGACCGCCTGCGTATCGTCCTGCATCGCCTGAAGCGCGCGTTTGAGGTTGTCATAGACCGGCAGCATGTCGCGGGCGAGTTTGGAGCCGCCGTAATTTTCGGCCTCGCGGCGGTCGCGGTCGGCGCGTTTGCGCATGTTCTCGGCTTCGGCGAGCGCGCGGATGAACTTGTCCTTGAACGCGTCCCGCTCAGCGCGGAGCTGATCGACCTCGTCCAGCAATTCGGTGGTCGCGGCATCGAGGTCGAAGGCCTCGTCAGCCAGTTCGTCAAGGGATTGCGGGGTTACGTTCTGCTCTGCCATTGTCAACTTTCCTCAGGACCGGTCGGAGATGAGTTTGCCGACCAGCTGCGCTGTATATTCCACGATGGGCACGATCCGCCCGTAGTTGAGCCGTGTGGGCCCGATGACGCCGACGGCGCCGACGATCTTTCGATCAGCGTTCATATAGGGAGAGACCACCAGAGAGGAACCGGAAAGTGAAAAAAGCTTGTTCTCTGACCCTATGAAAATGCGCACGCCCTCGCCGCCCTCGGCCAGTTCGAGGAATTGTGCGATATCACGTTTGCGTTCGAGGTCGTCGAACAGGCTGCGGATCCGGTCGAGGTCGGCGGTGCCCCCCTGCCCTTCGAGCAGATTGCCCTGCCCGCGCACGATCAGCCGCTCGGTTGATTCGTCCTCGTTCACCCAGGTGGCGAGGCCGGATTCGACCAGTTCACGCGCCAGGCGGTCGATCTCTTGCCGCCGCGTGCCAATCTCGCGGGCGATGACGCCGGACAGTTCGGAGAGGGTGTGACCCTCTGCGATGGCGTTGAGGAAATTCGCGGCCTCGCGCATGGAGGAGGGAGTCTGGCCCATCGGCGGGGTGAAGATGCGGTTTTCGACATGGGCATCGGCAAAGACGAGGACCACCAATGCGCGGTCGGGTGCAAGCGACACAAAGTCGATATGGCGGATCGGGGCCTCATGCTTGGGCGTCAGCACAAGGCTCGCGCCCCGGGTGACGCCGGAGAGCGCCGCGCCGATGCTGTCCAGCATCGTTGCCACATCGCGGTCGCCATGGCCCAGTGTCTCGTCGATCATCTGGCGGTCCTCACCGGCGAGGTCGCGCACTTCGAGCAGGCCATCGACAAAGAGACGCAGGCCAAGCTGCGTCGGCACCCGCCCGGCCGAGACATGCGGGCTGCCCAGCAGGCCGAGGTATTCGAGGTCCTGCATCACGTTGCGCACCGTCGCGGCGCTGACCTGTTCGGTCAGGGTGCGGGTGAGCGAGCGGGACCCCACCGGCGCGCCGGTTTCCAGGTAGCCCTCGACGACACGGCGGAACACCTCGCGCGAGCGGCTGTTCATTTCCTCGATCAGGGGTGTCTTGTCGGCCATGTGATCCCTTGCTGGTGGCCCATCATCGCGGCCTGCCAATTAAAGCCTTGCGCGGCCGGGCGTCAATCGGGGTTGGTTTTCGGCGCGCCGCGGCGTATCCCCTGCGCGTGCTGGAACAAAGGATGAGAGCGATGCGCCCTTCGGGTCGGAAAACGGATGAGCTGCGCAAGGTCACGATCGAGACCGGGGTCAATCGCCATGCGGAAGGGTCCTGCCTGATCCGTTGTGGCGATACCCATGTGCTCTGCACGGCGACCATCGACGAGCGGGTGCCGCCGTTTCTCAAGAACACCGGGCTGGGCTGGGTGACGGCGGAATACGGGATGCTGCCACGGGCAACCAACACGCGGATGAAGCGCGAGGCCAAGGATGGGCAGTCGGGCCGCACGCAGGAGATCCAGCGGCTGATCGGGCGGTCGCTGCGCGCGGGCGTGGACCGGGTCGCGCTGGGCGAACGGCAGATCGTGGTGGACTGTGATGTGATCCAGGCGGACGGCGGGACGCGCTGCGCGTCGATCACCGGGGGCTGGGTCGCGCTGCGGCTGGCCGTCAACCGGCTGATGAAGGCGGGGCTGATCACGTCGAACCCGCTGATCGACCCGGTGGCGGCGGTGAGTTGCGGGATCTATGCCGGACAGGCGGTGCTCGACCTCGACTATCCCGAGGACAGCGAGGCGGGGGTCGATGGCAATTTCGTCATGGCGGGCGCGCGGCTGGTCGAGGTGCAGATGTCTGCCGAGGGATCGACCTATACGCGCGCGCAGATGGACATGTTGCTGGACCTTGCGGAAAAAGGCATCGCGGAACTGACAGCGGCGCAATTGGCGGCGGTCGGTTGATGCGGCGGTTTGACGGCGCGGCGCTGGTTGTGGCGACACACAACCAGGGGAAGCTGGAAGAGATGACGGCGTTGTTGTCGCCGTTCGGGGTCGTGCTGACCTCAAACGCCGACCACGGGCTGCCGGAACCGGAAGAGACCGAGACGACCTTTGCCGGCAATGCGCGGATCAAGGCGCATGCGGCGGCGCGGGCGACCGGCCTTCCGGCGCTGGCGGATGACAGCGGGATCATGATCGACGCGCTCGGCGGGGCGCCGGGTGTGCAGACGGCGGATTGGGCAGAGACGCCGCAGGGGCGCGATTTCGTGATGGCGATGACGCGGGTCTGGCGCGAACTCGAGGCGGCGCGCGCGCCGGAGCCGCGGCGGGCGACGTTTTGCTGCACCCTGGTTCTGGCCTGGCCGGACGGGCATGACGAGGTATTCGAGGGGACGATGCCGGGGCGGATCGTCTGGCCGATGCGGGGCGAGCAGGGGCACGGATTTGACCCGATCTTTCTGCCCGACGGCCACGACCTGACCCTTGGCGAAATGGATCGCTGGGAAAAGAACCGCATCAGCCACCGCGCCGATGCCTTTGCCAAGCTGGTGGCGGGCTGTTTTGCCTGAGGATTGGGAAGAGGGCGGCTTTGGGCTCTACCTTCACTGGCCGTTCTGCCAGTCGAAATGCCCATATTGCGATTTCAACAGCCATGTCTCGGCCAATATCGATCAGGACCGCTGGGCGCAGGCCTATCTGGGAGAGATTGACAGGATCGGTGCGCTGACGGCTGGCCGGGTGCTGCGCTCGGTCTTTTTCGGAGGCGGGACTCCGAGCCTGATGGACCCGGCGCTTGTCGATGTGATCCTGCGCAAGGTGCGCGCCACCTGGGCCTGGGCGAATGACATTGAAATCACGCTCGAGGCCAATCCGACGTCGGTCGAGGCGGGGCGGTTTGCCGGATTTCGCGCGGCCGGTGTGAACCGGGTGTCGATGGGTGTGCAGGCGCTGAACGACGCCGACCTCAGGGCGCTCGGGCGGCGACACAGTCTGGCCGAGGCGCGCGCCGCGTTTGATGTCGCACGCGGTCTGTTCGATCGGGTGAGTTTCGACCTGATCTATGCACGACAGGACCAGACGCCGGCACAGTGGGAGCGCGAATTGCGTGAAGCGCTGGCGATGGCGGTCGATCACCTCTCGCTCTATCAATTGACGATCGAGGAGGGGACGGCCTTTGGTGACCGGTTTGCGGTGGGAAAGTTGCACGGGCTTCCCGATGAGGACCGCGCGGCCGATATGTATCTGCGCACGCAGGAGATCACCGCTGCGGCGGGGATGCCGGGCTATGAAGTCTCAAATCACGCCAAGCCGGGCCAGGAGAGCCGCCACAATCTGATCTATTGGCGCTATGGCGACTATGCCGGCATTGGTCCCGGGGCGCACGGGCGGCTCACGGTCGGCGGGCAGAGAATGGCGACCGAAGCGCACCGGGCGCCTGCGGCCTGGCTGGAACAGGTGGAGCAAGCGGGGCATGGCGAAAGCCTGCGGGAGCCGGTCGACGGGCAGGCCCAGCTCACCGAGATGGTCATGATGGGATTGCGGCTTCATGAGGGGATCGACCTCGCCAGACTGGGTCGTCTCGCAGACCGGTCTGGTCATGATATATATAGCAATATCAATGGGCTACGCGATATCGGCATGGTTGACACCGATGGCGGCCGCCTGCGGCTGACTGAGCAGGGGCGGCCGGTGCTGAATGCGGTCTTGCGGAGGCTCTTGCCGGATTAATCGCCCGACAGGGCGCGCAGGAGATCGTCAAGCTGCGCGAGGTCCTTGTAGTGCAAGGTCAGGCGGCCACCTTCGGTGCCGGGAGTCTGGTCGATGCTGACCGACATGCCAAGCGTCGCGGCCAGTTCGCGTTCGATCTGGACGGTATCGGCATCCTTGGCCGCAACGGCGCGGCGCGGCGCAGCCTTCGGCGGCGCGTCTGTCGCCTTTCTGACCAGCGCCTCGGCGTCGCGAACCGACATGCCCCCCTGGATCATCCGGCGTGCCAGCTCTGAGGCGCGGGGGTGACCGACGAGGGTGCGGGCATGTCCGGCGGTCAGCCGACCCTGCACGAGGAAGGCCTGCACGTCGTCCGGAAGGGATAGCAGCCGCATCTGGTTGGCGATGTGACTGCGGCTTTTTCCAAGCGCGGCGGCAAGCTGTTCCTGGGTGTGACCGAAGCGGTCCATGAGCTGGCGATAGCCGGCGGCCTCGTCGATGGCATTCAGATCAGCGCGCTGGATGTTCTCGATGATGGCGACCTCGAGAACCTCGGTATCGCTATAGTCGCGCACGATGACCGGGACATCGTGCAATTGGGCGAGCTGTGCCGCACGCCAGCGGCGTTCGCCGGCGACGATCTCGAACGCGCCGGCGTTTGTCGCGTCGGGGCGCACGATCAGCGGCTGGATGATGCCCTTTTCGCGGATCGAGGCCGCGAGCTCTGCGAGCGCGTCTTCGGCGAAGCTGCGGCGCGGCTGGTCGGGGTTGGGCCGCAAGTTCTCGATCGGGACGCGCTGATCGGCCCGGCGGGGCCGATCCGGCGAGGACTCTGTCGTCACGTCTGCCATCAGCGCCGACAAACCACGACCCAAGCCTCTGTTTTTTATCTGTTTTTCAGTCATTTCAGCCTCAAGTCCGGGGTCATTTCTGGCTTAGCGCTCTCGTGACATCAGTTCTGTCGCAAGCGCCTTGTAAGCATCGCTTCCGGTCGAAGCGGGGTCATAATCGAGGACGGGCATCGCAAAGGACGGCGCCTCGCTCAGGCGGACATTGCGAGGAATGACCGTGCGAAAGACCATTTCGCCAAGAGTTTGCCTGGCATCGGCCTCGACCTGTTGTGAAAGATTGTTCCGCCTGTCCGACATCGTGATCACAACGCCTTCGATCCTGAGGCGTGGATTTGCGGTTTCGCGGACTTCGCGGACTGTGAGCATCAATTGTGACAGTCCCTCGAGCGCGAAAAACTCGCTCTGGAGCGGCACAACGACAGAATGCGCCGCAACCATCGCGTTGACGGTCAATATATTCAGCGAGGGTGGGCAATCTATCAATATGTAGTCGAGCGCGAAGGCCTCCATGGAAGGTTGGCGCAATGCATCGTGGAGAAGAAAGCTGCGTTTTTCATTCGCGATCAGCTCGATATCCGCGGAACTGAGGTCTGTTGTCGCCGGTACGATGCAGAGGTTTTCGACATTGGTGGACTGGATCGCATCGCTCGGCGTCGCATCGCCAAGCAGGAATTCGTAGGTCGTGACGGCCCGGTCGGCAGATGAAAGGCCGAGCCCGGTGGACGCATTTCCCTGCGGATCAAGATCAACCAGCAGGACACGGCGATTGGACTTGGCCAACGCAGCGCCGAGATTGATCGCGGTCGTCGTCTTGCCAACGCCGCCTTTCTGGTTGGCAATGGCGATGATTCTCGGGATTGCGAAAAGTGGGCTGTCAGACACGCGCTATACTTTCGACGCGCAGAATTGCTGCGTTTGCATTGGTGATACTGCGATTTTGGGTCAGTTCAAAGCGCCAATTGCGCCGGGCCAGAGCTATTTCTTCAGCCACCGTCTCACCTTTGGGGAGCAAGGCGATGCCGGTTGGCGAGAGATGACGCGCGGCGTATCCCAGCAGGATGTCGAGCGGCGCGAGCGCCCGCGCGGACAGAACTTCGACGCCGAGTGGCGCGAGCGATTCGATACGTTTGGTCACTACTGTGACGCGGAGGCCAAAGATGCGGGATGCGGTTCGCAGAAAGGTCGCCTTGCGTTGATCGCTTTCGACAAGGACAAAGCGTGCATCGGGCCTGCGTTCCTTTCCCAGAATCGCCACCACGATACCCGGGAACCCTCCGCCGCTGCCAAGGTCGGCCCAGAGGTTGAAATCTGGCGGAGCCAGCGGGAATAGCTGCGCCGAATCAACAATATGACGGTCCCAGATTTCACTCCTGGATGCGGCAGAGATCAGGTTGACCCGGGGCGTCCAGTGCAACACAAGGTCCACGAAGGCACCCAGCACCTCTGCTGTTTCACGTGAAACATCCGCTCCGGGTATCACCTCCCTCATGCAGTCAGGCCACGAACCGTGTCTGACGTCTGCCGGACCCGCGCCGAGATGAGCAAAAGCGCAGAAGGGGTCATGCCATCGACCTGGGCCGCCTGCGCGATTGTCGCGGGCCTGATCGCTGTCAGTTTCTGCTTCAATTCGGTCGAAAGGCCGGGGATCGCCAGATAGTCCAGATCGACCGGGATGGCCTGCGCCTCATCTCGGCGCAGCGCCTCGACATCACGCGCCTGCCGGACAACATAATGCGCATAAAGAGCGTCGGATTTGATCTGCTCCTGAATCTCCGGCGGCACGTCTGCCAAGGACGGATCAAGGAGACACAGGTGATGAAAGCTGCTGTCGGAAAGCGCAAGGATCTCCAGACCACTGCGGCTTTCCTTGTCTGGATTCACGTTGATACCAAGCGCGGCGATGGCGCGCGCCGTGTGGCTTTGGTCCGCCAGCCGGCGCCTTACGTTGTCAAGCGCATCAACCTTGCGGCTGAAACTCGCCCAACGCCGGTCGCCGACACATCCGATGGCCCGGCCTGTCGGCGTCAACCGCTGGTCGGCGTTGTCGGCTCGCAAGGACAGGCGAAACTCGGCGCGCGACGTAAACATGCGGTAGGGCTCGCTCACGCCGCGCGTCACAAGATCATCAACCATCACGCCAATATAGGACGTCGCCCGGCTGAAATGGACCGGCTCGTCCCCCGCGGCCAACCTTGCAGCGTTGAGCCCGGCGACAAGCCCCTGGGCGCCCGCCTCTTCGTAGCCTGTCGTTCCATTGATCTGGCCGGCCAGAAAAAGCCCCGGCAAGGCACGCACCCCCAATGCCGGTGTCAGCGCCCGGGGATCGACAAAGTCGTATTCGATCGCATACCCGGGCTGGGTGATCACCGCCTTCTCCAAGCCTGCGATGGAATTCACATACGCCTCCTGCACATTGGCAGGCAAGGATGTCGAGATGCCGTTGGGATAGACGATTGGATCATCAAGCCCCTCTGGCTCAAGGAAAATCTGGTGCGACGACTTGTCGGCAAATCGCACGACCTTGTCCTCGATCGACGGACAATACCGAGGACCAATGCCTTCGATATGGCCGCCGTACATGGCAGACAAACCGAGGTTTTCCCGAATGATCGCGTGGGTCTGCTCATTTGTATGCGTGATCCCGCAAGAAATCTGCCGCGCGACCGGACCTGTCGCGAGAAAGGAAAACAGCCTCGGATCATCATCCCCAGGCTGCATTTCAAGCTGGCCCCAGTCTATCGTACGGCCATCCAACCGCGGCGGTGTGCCGGTCTTGAGCCGACCGAGGGGGAGGCCAAACGATTCGATCCGCTGTGCCATTTTGGTAGAGGGCAACTCGCCCACCCGCCCGCCGGGGGTCGATACGTCACCAATGTGAATGACACCGCGCAGAAATGTTCCTGTCGTCAACACGACAGCGCGCGCGGCTATTATGCACCCGTCGGCCAGAACGATCCCGGCGATCTTCCCGTTGCTCACTTGCAGATCCGCCGCCTCACCGGCCATGACCGTGAGTCCGGGCGTCTCGGCAATTTCTTGCTGCATCTTCTGCCGGTAGCGGGCACGATCCGCCTGGGCGCGCGGGCCCTGTACAGCGGGCCCCTTTTTCCTGTTCAGCAGGCGGAACTGTATCCCGGCATAATCCGCAACGCGCCCCATGAGGCCATCCATCGCGTCGATCTCGCGTACCAGATGCCCTTTTCCCAGTCCGCCGATCGCGGGGTTGCACGACATCACACCAATTGTATCAGCGCGCAGCGTCACAAGCGCAGTGCGCGACCCCATGCGCGCTGCGGCATGCGCCGCCTCGCATCCGGCATGGCCGCCACCGACGACGACGACATCAAAATCGCGATGTTTCACGTGAAACACTCCTCATTTGCCGATACAGAAACGGGAAAATATCTCGTCGAGTATATCCTCCACATCGACGCGCCCGACAAGTGAGTCGATACCCCGAACCGCGGCGCGCAGCTCTTCCGCGACCAGTTCGGCCGACACATCGCCGCGCTCCATCATCGCCTCAACCGAGTTGAGGGAAATGACAGCGCGCTCCATCGCCACCCGGTGCCGCTCCCGCATCGCAACGCCGATGCCAGAGACCCGCCCTTCGAGCGACCGGGCAATGGCAGCGATCAGGTCATCAAGCCCCAAGCCGGTCACGCCAGACACAGCCAAACCCTCTGCTTTGTAGAGATCGCCCTTGGCAGTCACCACAAGATCCCCATCCGTTGGCATCAGTTCCGGAGCCTGCCCGGGCAGGACAAGGTGGATCCGCAAATCGGCCTCTTGCGCGCGCGCCCGGGCACGACCGATCCCGATCCGCTCGACAGCGTCTGCCGTCTCCCGAAGACCGGCCGTATCCAGCAATGTCACAGGAAGCCCCGCAATTTCCATCCTCACCTCGATCACATCGCGCGTTGTCCCCGCATGTTCCGATGTGATCGCCGCCTCGCGCCCCGCCAAAGCATTGAGAAGCGTCGATTTTCCGACGTTCGGCGCACCAACGATCGCAACTTCAAAGCCGTCGCGCACGCGCTCTGCCGCACTCACTCCGGCCGCTTCGCTGCGCAGCTCGCCTCTGACCGCCCTCACAAGCGTCAGCACCTCGGGCCCCACATCGACCGGCACGTCCTCATCCACAAAATCGATCGTCACCTCGATCAATGCCACCGCGCGGATCAGCCTCGCCCGCCACCCTTTTGCCAGATCCCCAATGGCCCCTGACAGGACGCGCATCGCCTGACGACGCTGGGCCTCAGTTTCCGCATCGATCAGATCCGCAAGACCCTCGACCTGCGCAAGGTCCAGGCGCCCGTTTTCAAGCGCCCTCCGTGTAAACTCACCCGGAAGAGCAGCGCGCAATCTGGGATCCGCGCTCAAGGCACGCAAGACCGACGCGACAACCGCGATACTCCCGTGCAGATGCAGTTCCGAAACCCGCTCACCCGTAAAACTGCGGCCGGCCGCAAAAGTCAGAACCAGCGCCTGGTCGAGGATCTGCCCCCCGGCCCCCCGCAACAGCCGCAGAGCCCGGCCATGTTCAGGCAGCGCACCGGCAAGCCCCTGCGCCACGTCCAGCGCATCCGGACCAGAAATCCGCACAACAGCGACACCAGCACGGCCTCGCGCTGACGCTAGGGCAAAGATCGTGTCCATTTGCTACAAGACTTTGTTATAAAACAGAAATCAGCTGTTCATCGAGTCAAAGAAATCGGAATTTGTCTTGGTCTGCCTGAGTTTTGACAGCAGAAACTCGATCGCATCCGTGGTCCCCATCGGGTTGAGGATCCGTCGCAAGACATAGGTTTTGGCCAGATCACCCTTGTCGACCAGCAATTCCTCCTTGCGCGTGCCCGACTTGAGGATGTCCATCGCGGGAAATACGCGCTTGTCAGCCACCTTGCGGTCAAGCACGATTTCCGAGTTCCCGGTCCCCTTGAACTCTTCGAAAATAACCTCATCCATCCGGCTGCCGGTATCGATCAGCGCTGTCGCGATGATGGTCAGCGACCCGCCCTCTTCGATGTTGCGCGCCGCGCCAAAGAACCGCTTCGGTCGTTGCAGCGCATTTGCATCCACCCCACCGGTCAGAACCTTGCCCGAAGACGGCACCGTGGTGTTGAACGCCCGGCCAAGCCGCGTGATCGAATCAAGCAGGATGACAACATCCCGCTTGTGCTCCACCAGCCGTTTTGCCTTTTCGATCACCATTTCCGACACCGCAACATGCCGCGACGCGGGTTCGTCAAAGGTCGAAGAGATCACCTCGCCCTTCACCGACCGCTGCATGTCCGTGACTTCCTCGGGCCGCTCGTCGATCAGCAGCACGATCAGGTAACATTCCGGATGGTTGGTCGCGATCGAATGGGCGATATTCTGCAAAAGCACCGTCTTGCCGGTCCGCGGCGGCGCCACGATCAGCCCGCGCTGACCTTTCCCGATAGGCGCAACAAGGTCGATGATCCGCGCCGAACGGTCCTTGAGAGTCGGGTCATTCTCGATCTCCATCTTCAGCCGCTCTTCGGGATAAAGCGGTGTCAGGTTGTCAAAGGCAACCTTGTGGCGCGCCTTCTCAGGCGACTCGAAATTGATCTGCTCGACACTGGTCAACGCAAAATAACGTTCATTGTCATTGGGTTCCTGCATCACCCCTTCCACCGTATCACCGGTGCGCAGCGAATATTGCCGGATCATGTCAGGCGAGACATAGATGTCGTCCGGCCCCGGCAGATAATTCGCGGACGGCGAGCGCAAAAAGCCGAAACCGTCCTGCAGGACCTCCAGCACACCATCGCCGCCGATCACCCAATCCTCGTCCGCGCGCTCCTTGAGGATGGCGAACATCATGTCACCCTTGCGCATGGTCGAGGCGTTCTCGATCTCCAGCTCTTCCGCCATGTCGAGCAGGTCTTTCGGGCTCTTCGCCTTCAGATCGGCCAGGTTGAGGCGATGAACCTGTTCACCATCGGTTTCACCATCGGTGTTGAGGACGGTATCAATTTGCGACATGGGATTTCCTGCAAACAGCCAGACGCTGGCCATTCATGCTTGACTATAGGGTGATGATCCTGTCCCGGACGGGCAGTGTTGCTTCCTTAGGCGCCCAAGCGTCCCGAGTCAATTCCGGCCGTCGCTCGACCCGATGTCGCCGCATCCCTCAGAACGGCCGCACCACCACCATCACGACAATCAGCAGCATCAGCAGCGTGGGCACCTCATTGGCAATACGATAGGTCCGCCCTGCCCGCGTGTTGCGCCCCTCGGCAAAATCCCGCCGCCGCGCCGCCAGCCAGCCATGCACCCCTGTCATGCCAATCACGCCAGCCAGCTTGATCCACGACCAGGCGGCAGACCAGTCGAACATGCCCATCGCGATCAGCAGCAGCCCAAACACCCAGGTCGAGACCATCGCCGGATTCATGATCAGCTTCAACAGCTTGCGCTCCATCACCTGGAACGTCCGGTCAAGATCCGATCCCACCGCGGCCTGTTCGGCGTGATAGACATAGAGCCGCGGCAAATAGAACATCCCCGCCATCCAGGCGATCAGCGACACGATATGACCCACCTTGAGCCAGGGATAAAGTTCCAACGGTATGACTGTCATGTCCTGCCCTCTTCTTTGCTGCTCTTCTTAAATAGAATTAAGAAAATAGAAAGATGTTGATGATGTAGGGCCTCGGGATAACCCGCCATTCACGATTCACCCGCAGAGTTATCCTCAGTCCGACAGGCTGCATCCGCCTGGGCCCTGCTGGTCTGTCGTGATGCAAATATCTGGTTTTGAACAGTTTATTTCTGAACATCCGGTCAAGATTCCCCAGTTCGACCCCTTGACTCCCACCAAGCGGCAAAGTCATCCACAACCGACAGTTATCCCGCTCCACAGTGTATGGCCGGACCCGAAGCCGCCCGTTTCTCCCCGTTTCATCCCCTCTACCATCGTCGCCCCGAAAACTGCACACTCTACGCACAGCGTTTCCCTCATGATTGCCCCCGGCCTTATCCACATGTCCCAGCCGATCATTCTCGCCTCTGCCTCTGCGGTCCGCGCCACGCTCCTGCGCAACGCCGGCGTGCCCTTCACGACCGACGTGGCCCGCATCGACGAGGATGCGGTGCGCGACGCCCTTATCGCCGAGGCCGCCAGCCCCCGCGACATCGCCGATGCCCTGGCCGAGATGAAATCCGCCCGCATCTCTGCCCGCAACCCCGGCGCGATGGTGATCGGCTGCGACCAGGTCCTGGCCTTCCGCGGCGCTCTGCTGTCCAAGCCGGTCTCGCCCGAACAGGCTCTCGACCAGTTGCGCGCCATGTCCGGCCAGACGCATCAGCTCCTCTCGGCCGTTGTCATCCACGGCGACGGAAAGCCGCTCTGGCGCCATGTCGGCACTGTCCGTCTGACCATGCACCAGATGTCCGACGACTGGCTTTGCGCCTATGTCACCCGCAATTGGCCGTCGATCCGCGAGGCCGTCGGCGCCTACAAACTCGAAGAAGAAGGCGTGCGCCTGTTTTCGCGGGTCGAGGGCGACTATTTCACCGTCCTGGGCCTGCCCCTTCTCGAACTCTTGTCTTATCTGTCGCTTCGCGGAACATTGCCGTCATGACCCAGCACGACATTCCCCTCGCCGGCGTGATCGGCAACCCGATCGCGCATTCGCTCTCCCCGCGGCTGCACAAACACTGGCTGGGCCGCTACGGCCTCAAGGGCGACTATGTGCCCCTGCACGTCCACGAAGAGGACCTGGAACAGGTCGTCCGCACCCTGCCGCGCATGGGATTTGTCGGCGTCAACATCACCATCCCGCACAAGGTCGCGATCCTTGACCTTGTCGATCACATCTCGGACCGCGCGATCCTGATCGGGGCCGCCAATACCCTGATCTTTCGCAAGGATGGCAAGATCCACGCCGACAATACCGACGGCTACGGCTTTGTCTCCAACCTCAGGCAAGGCGCGCCCGACTGGCGTCCCGACGCCGGGCCTGCCGCTGTCCTGGGGGCCGGCGGCGCGGCCCGTGCCGTGATCTCGTCCCTGATCGAGGTCGGCTGCACCGAGATCCTTCTGTCCAACCGCACCCGCCAGAACGCAGAGGCGCTCAAACATGACTTCGGCTCCAAGGTGCATGTGGTGGATTGGGTGCAGGCCGGCAACATGATCGAAGAGGCGGCAACCGTGGTCAACACCACCTCGCTGGGCATGACCGGCGGCGCCGAATTCCGCGTTCCGCTCGACGGGTTGCGCCCCGGGACCGTGGTCACCGACCTGGTCTACAACCCCCTGCGCACCCGCCTCCTGCTGACGGCCGAGGCCGCCGGCTGCACCGTCGTCGATGGGCTGGGGATGCTGCTGCACCAGGCCGTCCCTGCCTTCGAGCGGTGGTTCGGCACGCGGCCCGCCGTCGATGAAGCAACCCGGGCCGCCGTGCTCGGATGACCTTTCTGCTTGGCCTCACCGGCTCCATCGGCATGGGCAAATCGACCACCGCCGCGATGTTCGCCGATGAGGGCATCCCTGTCTGGGATGCCGATGCCGCCGTGCATCGCCTCTATGCCCCCGGTGGCGCCGCCACAGCACCGCTGGGCGCCGCCTTTCCTGACGCTCTTTCGGATGGTGCGATCTCGCGCGAGGCGCTCAAGACCGCCATCGCCGCCGACCCGGCCGCGCTGTCGCGGATCGAGTCCATCGTGCACCCGCTGGTCGCGCAGGACCGCGCCGCCTTTCTGGCGCAGACGCAGTCCGATATCGTTGTCTTTGACATCCCCCTCCTGTTCGAGACGGGCGCAGAGCGCTGGCTTGACGCCACGCTCGTCGTGACCGCCCCGCCTGCTGTGCAGGCCGCCCGTGTTCTCGCCCGGCCCGGCATGACCCAGGCGCAATTCGACACCATTCTGGCCCGGCAGATGCCCGACGCCGAAAAACGCGCCCGCGCCACCCATGTGATCGAAACGCTGACGCTGGACGACACCCGCGCCGCCGTGCGACAGCTTATCGCGCAGATCAGGGGGCAACCGGCCGATGCGTGAGATCGTTCTGGACACCGAGACGACAGGTTTCGAGCCTGCCGAAGGCGACCGCATCGTCGAGATCGGCGCGGTCGAGCTTCACAACCACATGCCCACCGGCCGCACCTATCACCAATATATCAACCCGCAGCGCTCCATGCCGCAAGGTGCGTTCGAGGTGCACGGCCTCGGTGATGATTTCCTGCGTGACAAGCCGGTCTTTTCCGCCATCGCGCAGGCGTTTCTCGACTTCATCGGCGATGCGAAACTGGTGATCCACAACGCCGCCTTCGACATGAAGTTTCTCAATGCAGAGCTTGGCTGGACCAACAGGCCGCTCCTGCCGATGGACCGGGCGATCGACACGCTTGCCATCGCGCGCCGTCGGTTTCCGGGCGCACCGGCCTCTCTCGACGCGCTGTGCCGGCGCTTTGGCATCGACAATTCCACCCGCACGCTGCATGGCGCGCTGCTCGACAGCGAAATTCTGGCCGAGGTCTATCTCGAGCTGATCGGCGGTCGCCAGCCAGATTTCGGCCTCTCGGCAAACACCGACAGCCCCATGACGCGCGGTGGCGACGCCGGGGCATGGCGCCCGCGTCCCCGCCCGACGCCGCTCCCGGCGCGATTGACAGATGCAGAGACCGCCGCCCACGAGGCCTTTGTGGCCAAGCTGGGCGACGATGCGCTGTGGAAGCGGTTCAGTTGACCGTCGGCGCCGCTGCCTGCGCGGCCTGCGCGCGCCGGGCAAGTTCGTTGCGGTAAAGCGCAAGAAAGTCGATCATTTCGAGGTTCAGCGGCGGGAAACCACCGTCGCGCGTCACGTCGCTGACGATGCGGCGCAGGAACGGAAAGGTGATGCGCGGGCATTCGATCAGCAGGTAGGGGTGCATCTGATCTTCCGGCACGCCTTCGATCTGGAAGACCCCGGCATATTCGATCTCGAGCACGAACAGCGTGTCACCCGACGCCTTGGTCTTGGACGTGATGTTGAGCTTGGTGATGACCTCGTATTGGTTCTCGGTCCCACGCTTGCGCGCATCGAGGTTCACCATCACCGCGATCTCGGGCTGCACATCGCCCTGGATGCCCTTTTGCGCCAGACCGTTCTCGAACGACATGTCGCGGATATACTGGGCGACAACGCGCTGCGTGATCTTGGCGGGCTCGGTGGGGGTGGCCGGCGGGGTGGCGGGAATGTCGGACATGGCTTTCGCTCCGGAAATTGAATGACTTTGCCGCTTACCTATCAGGCCGCGCGCAATGTCTCAATGCTCAAGCCTTCAGTGCTGCGTCCAGCCCGAAGGGCGATGCGTCGGCCGCTTGCCCGGCTCCACCTCTTCGAACTCCGCGTCGATCACGCGATCGTCATGGGGCCGCGACCCCTGCGGACCCGGCCCCATCTGAAACGCCTGCATCCGCACGCGCCCCCGCAGCCAGCGGAACATCGCAAGCCGCACGCGCGGCACCAGCAGCACAAATCCGACCGTGTCGGTGAAAAACCCCGGCGTCAGCAGCAGCGCCCCCGCCAGCAGGATCATCGCGCCATGCGCCAAAGGTTCCGCCGGATCATCGAGTTGCGCCATCGAGCGGCGCAGTTGCGACAGCGCCTGCCCGCCCTGCGCCCGCACGAGCCAGGTGCCCGCGATGGCCGTCAGGACCACAATGGCGAGCGTCGGCCAGAGCCCGATCAGCCCGCCGACCTGAATGAAAAGAGCAATCTCGATCAGCGGGATCGCGAGAAAAAGAGCAAACAGCCACATGGCCGCACCTCGTTGCTGGACTGTGGGGCTTATCTGCGGGCCGCAGGTGGACTTGGCCCCCCCCAGCACTTACATAAGGACGGTGAGGGGACGATCAAAGCCCGCCCCGTCAAGAAAGAGGACCATATGAATTCGCCGATCATCCAGCTTCTTGTTCTTGCGGGGATTGCGATCTTTCTGATCCTGCGTCTGCGCAACGTGTTGGGCACGCGGGAAGGCTTTGAAAAGCCTGCCGTTCCTGCTCCGACCGAGAGCAAGCGCCGGGCACGCCCCGACCTCGAGGTGATCGAAGGCGGCCCCGACCGCGACATCACCGACCATGTCCCCGCCGACAGCAATGCCGCAACCGCGCTGGCCGCGATGAAGGGGGTCGATCACGACTTCAATCTGCGCGAATTCCTGCAGGGCGCGCGTGGCGCCTACGAGTTGATCCTCATGGCGTTTGAGAAAGGCGAGCTTGAGACGGTCCGCCCCTTCATCTCGCCCGAAGTGTTTGATGCCTTTGACGGCGTGGTGCAGCAGCGCGCCCGCGAGGGGATCCGGGTCGAGGCGACCTTTGTCGGTATCAGCGATCTGGGCCTCAAGGATGCGACCTTTGATCGTCAGAGCCGCGAGGCCGAGCTTTCGGTGCGCTTTACCGGCGAGTTGACCGAGGTCGTGCGCGACCGTGACGGCGCCATCATCGAGGGCAGCCCGACCGCGATCAAACGGCAGCGCGATGTCTGGACCTTTGCCCGCGTGATGGGCACCGACGATCCGAACTGGACGCTCGTCGCCACCAGCGAATGATCCGCTGCCATGGCGGGCGTGAGCATGTGCAGGACGCCCGGCCTCGTCCAGGCCGACCGAGGCCGGCCCGGCGGCCGTGACGCCGCCGCCATGGTCGCGGGCGCCGGTCATGCGGCCATCGACCGCGTCGGACGCCGGGTCGCCCCCGCACCGCGCGACGGTGGCCGGGCATGAGGCGCCCCCGCCACCTCTCTGCCGAAGAGCGCGCGCTGTGGGACATGGTCGCGCGCCGGACCAAGCCGCTCGACCCGCCAAAGGCGGCAGACCATCACCCCGAACCCGCCCCGCCACCGCAGATCAAACAGCCGCCCCGCGCCCTGCCGCTGCGCCCCTTTCACGTCGGGCAGGCGGTTGACCATCGCCGCGACCATGACCTGCTCCCCGCGCTGCCCGAGCGGCTGCATCAGGCGCCACTCCAGATGGATCACAAGGCCTATGGCAAGCTCAAGCGTGGCAAGCTCGACCCCGAAGGGCGCATCGACCTGCACGGCATGACCCTGGCCGAGGCGCATCCCGCGCTCGTCACATTCATTCTGTCCTCGCATGCCGCGCAGCGGCGGCTGGTCCTGGTCATCACCGGCAAGGGCAAGGTCCGCGATGACCTCGCGCCGATGCCTGTCAGGCAGGGTGCGCTGCGCCATCAGGTGCCGCAATGGCTCGCGCTGCCGCCGATCGGCCATATGGTGATGCAGGTCGCGCCCGCGCATCTCAAACACGGCGGGGCGGGGGCCTATTACGTCTATCTACGCCGCCACCGCTAGCAGCGGGCGCGCCCGCGCTACGCCGATCGCGCCGAGCAGCCCCGAAAGCAGGAACATCGCGGCAATCCCCGGCATCTGGCCCGGAAAGTCGATGCCGTAGTCGATCAGCGCGCCCGACACCCCCGGTCCGATGGCCGAGCCGAACACCATGATCGCCGCCGCCGCGGCCTTGATCGACCCGGTGTGCCGGGTGCCGTAATACTCCGCCCAAAAGGCGCTGGGCACCGTGGCCGAGATCCCCGACCCTAGCCCCAGCAGCACCAGTGCCACACCCGCCCCCAGGATCGTCTGCGCCAGGAACAGCACGACGAACCCCGCTGCCCAGGGCAGCATGTAAAACGGCACCAGAGCGCCCGAGCCGAACCGGTCGATGGCCCAGCCCGATGCAAAGGTCGCGCCGATGGTCGCGGCGGTGTAGAGTGGCATCAGCGCCACAAAAGCCGTCAGCGTCCAGCCTTTGACCCCCACCAGATGCACTTGTTGAAAGAACAGCGCCGTGCCCCAGGCGGGCGGCGCGATCAGCAGCGGCACCATCAGCCAGAAGAGCCAGTGCCGCAGCGTTTCGGCCCGTGTCCAGTGCCGGCTCGCCATGCCCAGCGACTGCGACGATTCCGCCAAGGACTGCGGTGTCCGCTCCTTGCGCAGCAACACGAGGATGGCGGGGATCGTCAGAACCGTCACCGCCGCCGCGATCACCCAGAGCCAGCGCCAGTCAAACAGCGCCAGCAGCGCCACAAAGATCAGCGGCAGCACGGCCTGCCCCATGGCAAAGCCCATGGTGACAATCGACAGCGCCCGCCCCCGCGTGGCGACAAACCAGCGCGCGGTGGCCACAATGGCAATATGGCCCATCAGCCCCTGCCCGAAAAAGCGCAGCGCAAAGATGCTGAACCCCAGCCCGGCGACCCAACCCGCGGGCATTGCGGACAGGCTCAGACAGGACAGCGCCAGCATGATCAGGGTGAACATGCCAAACTGCCGGGCGCGAAAGCGGTCGGTGAACCCGCCCATCCAGATCATCGCGATGGCCGATGCCGTGGTCGCCACGGTATAGACCGCGCCCCATTGGCCGTTGGTCAGGCCAAAATGCGCCATGATCTGATCGGCAAAAAGCGAGATGAAGAAGGTCTGCCCATAGGACGACCCGAATGTCAGGATGAACCCGGCCAGAAGCCAGGTCCAGTTGTCGGTCACGAAGCGCAGGAAAGTCATGACCCTACATCCCAACAGAGTCAGGGAATGGAAAGCCCGAAAATCACGTCAGAGCACATATCGCGACAGGTCGGTGGACCGGCTCAGCGCGCCCAGATGTGTCTCTACAAAGGCGGCATTCACCTCAACCGCCTCACCGGCGCGGTCAGGCGCGGTAAAGGACAGCTCTTCGAAAACCCGCTCCATCACCGTGTAAAGCCTGCGCGCGCCGATGTTCTCGACGCTGCGGTTGACCTCGGCCGCGATACGGGCGAGCGCCGCGATCCCGTCTGGGGTAAAGCTGACAGTGACGGATTCGGTGGCCATCAGGGCTGTGTATTGCAGCGTCAGCGCATTGTCGGTCTCGGTCAGGATGCGCACGAAATCCTCTTCGGTCAGCGGGCGCAGTTCCACCCGGATCGGCAGGCGCCCCTGCAATTCGGGCAGCAGGTCTGACGGTTTGGCGATGTGAAAGGCGCCAGAGGCGATGAACAGCACATGGTCGGTGCGCACGGGCCCGTGCTTGGTGCTTACCGTCGTGCCCTCGATCAGCGGCAGCAGGTCGCGCTGCACGCCCTCGCGGCTGACATCGGCACCGCGCGCGTCGCTGCGGGCGCAGACCTTGTCGATCTCGTCGAGAAACACGATGCCCGCCTGCTCGACCGCCGTGATTGCCGCGCGCGTCACGGTCTCGTCATCGAGAAGCTTGTCCGCCTCTTCGGAAATCAGCAGGTCATAGCTGTCGGCCACGCGCAACTTCTTGCGCGTCTTGCGCCCGCCAAAGGCCTTGCCGAACAGGTCTCCGAGGTTCATCCCCGGCATCATGCCCGGCTGGCCGGGCACCTCGAACCCCATCGGGGTCGACGTATCCGCGACCTCGATCTCGATCACGGTATCATCCAGCTCGCCTGATTTGAGCTTGCGACGGAACACGTCGCGCGTGCTGTCGCGCGCGTCGGTGCCGGCGATGGCGGCGATGACGCGGTCCTCGGCGGCCTTGTGCGCGCGGGCCTTCACATCCTCGCGCATCTGTTCGCGGGTCTGGGCGATGGCGATGTCCACAAGGTCGCGGATGATCTGCTCTACATCGCGCCCGACATAGCCGACCTCGGTAAACTTCGTCGCCTCGACCTTGATGAAGGGCGCGCGGGCGAGTTTCGCCAGACGGCGACTGATCTCGGTCTTGCCGACGCCGGTCGGCCCGATCATCAGGATGTTCTTGGGATAGACCTCATCGCGCAGATCCTCTGCCAGGCGGCTGCGCCGCCAGCGGTTGCGCAGCGCCACGGCGACGGCGCGTTTCGCATCGCGCTGCCCGATGATGTAGCGGTCAAGCTCGGACACAATCTCGCGCGGGGTCAGGTCGGTCATCTGGGCATCCTTCTGCTGCGATCGATCTAAGCGGCGGCGCGCGGTTTTCCAAGGCCGGGAAACAATATTGACGTTTTGTATATACACGCCTATTTTTACCATCAAATCCAGAGGATTGGACAGAATGAACGGGCCAATGCCACCCCGAAAGATCCTGCGCAAGCTCTGGACGACGGAGACGCCTGCCACACCCGCACCGCCACCCGCGCCACCGCCGGTCGTCTGGGACGCGGCAGAGGTGCGCCTGCCGCAGCCCAAGCGCATGATCTCGCTGCGCGTGGATCCGGAGGTGCTCGATTTCTTTCAGGCGCAGGGCAAGGGCTACCAGACGCGCATCAACGCGGTCTTGCGGGCCTGGATGGAGGCCGAGCGGCGCAAGGGCTGACGGCCGCGCCCGTGGCGGGTGTCGGAGCCTCCGGCGGGGATATTTGTGGCAAGATGAAGCGGGGGCGGCGCGCCCGGACATCAGGCGGGCAGGGATTCCACGGTGAGATTTCCGTTTGTGTAAACGCAGATATCGGCGGCGATGGCCATTGCGCGGCGGGCGATCTGTTCTGCGCTCAGGTCGCTGTCCATCAGCGCGCGCGCGGCGGCAAGGGCATAGTTGCCGCCTGACCCGATGGCGGCCACGTCATGTTCGGGCTCGAGCACGTCGCCGGCGCCGGTGATGACCAGCAGCGTGCTGCCGTCACTGACGATGAGCATCGCCTCGAGCTTTTGCAGATATTTGTCGGTGCGCCAGTCCTTGGCCAGTTCGACGCTGGCGCGGGCCAGCTGGCCGGGCGTGGCCTCGAGCTTTTTCTCGAGCCGTTCGAGCAGGGTAAAGGCATCGGCCGTGGACCCGGCAAAGCCCGCGATCACATCATGGCCGCCGGGTGAGAGGCGGCGCACCTTGCGCGCGGTGCCCTTGATCACGGTTTGGCCCAGGCTCACTTGCCCGTCGCCAGCGATCACCACCTGCCCGCCCTTGCGCAGGCCGATGATCGTGGTGCCGTGCCAGCCGGGAAAGTCGGAATTGCTCATGATGGTCCCCTCTTGTGCCCCCACAATATGTGGACGCGGACCGTCGCCCGCAACCGGCATGAAAACGGGCGCCACGACGGGCGCCCGCGCTTCATTGCGTCTGACCCCGGGGGTCAGAGCGCGCCGTCGATCCAGCTTTGCAGCGCGGCCTTGGGGGCGGCGCCGGATTTGTTCGCGACAACCACGCCTTCCTTGAACAGGAACAGCGCGGGGATGCCGCGCACGCCCATCTGGGCCGGCGAATTGGGGTTTTCGTCCACGTTGACCTTTACGATCTTGATCTTGCCGGCATATTCAACCGACAGCTCTTCGAGGGCGGGGCCGATCATCTTGCAGGGGCCGCACCATTCGGCCCAGAAATCCACCACGACGGGGATCGGCGACTGGCGCACTTCGGCGTCGAATGTTGCATCGGTGACAGCTACGGTTGCCATAAGGCGCACTCCTTTGGTGATGAGGCCGGAACGTATGACCCCGCCCGGGGACCGTCAAGGGACCGCCGCCCGGTCGAAGGCCGCAAGGGCGAGATCGGCCGGAACGGGCATCAGTTGTGCTGTCGATGTCCACAGGATTGCCATTTCGATGGGCGTTTCCGGATAAACCTGCCGCAACATGACGAAATAGGCGCCCATTTGTCGCAGCAGCCCCTCGGGAATGGCGGTCGCGCCGTCGGGAACCCGCTGATTGGTCTTGAAATCGACGACAAGCATGGCCTCGGGCGTGATCACAAGGCGGTCGATGGTGCCGTGCAGACGCAGGGCCCGCCCGGGCCAGGGCGCAGTCACGGAGACTTCGGCCATGGCATTTGCGCCAAACACCGGGGCGAGGGAGGGCGCATCGAGGATCGCCATCGCCTCTTGGATCAGCGCGCCGCTGTCCTGCAGGAGCGCGGCATCGTCGCTCCCCGCGACCAGCGCCGCGGCCTGCATGGCGCGCCGCGGTCCGGCCAGGCCCGGCAGGTGTTCGAGCAGCAGGTGCATCAACCTGCCGCGGGCCAGCGCCGCCTCGCCATCGGTGAGCGCGCTGTCGCCGGGCAGCACCTTGTCCCCGCCAAGGTCGGATGGCGAAACGGGTGCGCTGGCGACGGGGGGCGCCGTGACCGCCGATGGCTCTCGGGGTCCGCAGGGGGATGCGGCGGGAGGTTGCGGGGTGATCCGGGGCAGGGAGGCCCAGTCGAACACCTCGAGCCGCAAGCCATCTCCCTCACCCTCACCCTCGCCAAATCGCCGGGCCACGGCGCCGGCGCGTTCCATGCCCGCTGCAACGGCGCTATACCAGCTTTCATCCGCAGCGTTTTGATCCCCGGCGCCGCAGACGATCAGCCAGCTTTCGGCGCGGGTCATGCCGACATAGAGAAGCCGCTGTCTTTCCCGCCGCTGCGCGTCGATTGCAGCCTCGCGCAGATCGCATAGCGCAAGGGGCATATCATCCACGGCGCCACCCCACAGCGCCTCGCCCCGCCCGCCGAACATCACCTGGCGCACCGCTTCCCGCCGCTTTGCGGTGTCAGGCAGAAAGACGATCGGCGCTTCGAGCCCCTTTGCGCCATGGACCGTCATCACCCGGATGCGGTCACCGATGGAATCCGACTGCCGCTTGACCTCTTGCGCGTCGGTATCCATCCATTCAAGAAACCCTGTCAGGCCCGGCACTTCGGTCGTCTCATAGGCGAGCGCCTGCGCGAGGAGCGCATCAATGCCGTCCTCGGCCTCGCTGCCCAGCCGCGCAATCAGCGCCTGCCGCCCGCCATGATGCAGCAAAAGGCGCATGATCAGGTCATAGGGCCGCAGAAAATCGGCCTGCTGGCGCAGATCGTCCAGGATCTCGCGGGTCTCCGCATGATCCGGGGCGTCGCGCAGCGCCTGCCACAGGAACTGCCCCGAAGGCCGCCCCTGCGCGAGGCGATAGAGCGTCGGCTCGTCCCAGCCCAGAAGCGGGGAGCGCAGCGCGCAGGCGAGCGAGAGGTCATCCTCGGGCAAGGCGAGAAACCGCAGAACGGCCGCGATGTCGCGCACGGCAAGCTCTCCTCCGACCCGCAGCCTGTCGGCCCCGGCGATGGAGAGGCCGCGCGATTTGCAGGCGCGGATGATCTCGTGAAAGAGGGTTGACCGTCGCTGCACCAGAATGAGGACGTCACCGGGCGTCACCGGGCGCTGCACATAGCCTGAAAAACCCTCGACCTTGGCCGCAATAGTCTCTGTTTCGATCATCGTGGCGATGGCGTCGGCGATCCGGTCGGCCAGCAGCCTGTCATGATGCAACGCGCCGGGCCGGTCGAGTGGGTCAGTCCACTCCCGGTCATCCACGGCCTCGGCCTTGGGGATCACGGGCCACAGATCGACCCGGCCCGGCATGTCCGCGTTGAAGGCGCGGTGATAGACATGATCGCCCAGACCCGCGCGCTGCTCGCCCACGAAAGTCTGGTCAACGACGGCAAGAATGGCCGGGGACGACCGGAACGAATATTCAAGCTCGAGCGGCACCAGACCGGCCAGGGTCCGCTGCCCGAACAGGCTGCGCATCCGGTCAAACGCTTCGGGGTCGGCGCCCTGGAAGGAATAGATCGACTGTTTGCGGTCGCCCACGACAAAGATGGTCCGTGTCCTGCCATCGCGGGCGCCGGTTCCGGCCGCGAACTCTTGTGACAGCCGCTCGACCACATCCCATTGGTCGGGGCTGGTGTCCTGCGCCTCGTCCACGAGGATGTGATCGATCCCGCCATCGAGCCGGAACAGCACCCATTGCGCCACGGCATCATCCGTCAGCAACTGGCGCGCCTTGCGGATCAGGTCGTCAAAGTCGAGCGCGCCGCGCCGCAGTTTGACCGCGTCATAGGCCGGCAAAAAGACGCGGGCAAAGTCATGCAGCCGCAGCGTCCGGTCGAGCGCCATGAGCGCAAGCCGCTGCGGACGCGCCGCCTCGACGACCGCCATCATCGCTTCGACGGCCGCAGTCAGGTCGGGGTTGGCCCCGCGCAGCGCACTGGTGGGAAAAGACCCTATCTTGGCCCCAAACGGGGTTTTGGCATCTTTGCCGAACAGGAAAATGTCTTCGAGCACGGCCAGATCGCGCAGGCCCGGGTTGTCTGCGTTTACCCCAGAGAGCTTTTCAGCCGCGCGCAGATCCGACGATTTGCCCGTGCGGCACAACGCCATCAGCGCCGAAAGCACAGCCGCGCTTTGCGGTGGCAGCACCTGTCGCAAGAGCCCCTCACGGTCGAGCCCGGCCTGCACGCCAAGCCGCGCCGCGAGCGCGGCAGGGTCCGCCTCTGCCGCAAAGGCATCACGCCGCGCGACGATCTCCCTGAGCAGATTGTCGAGCGCGTCACCGCTGAACTGCCCCAGCAGCGCGTCAAGCAACGGTCGTTGCGGACCCATCGCAATGCCGTCAACCACTTCGGTCCGCAAGAGGAGCGCCATCCGGTCGTCCATCTCGGCAAATCGCGGGCTCACCCCCGCTTCGAGCGGAAAGCGGCGCAAGAGGCCAGCGCAGAACGAATGGATCGTCTGGATCTTGAGCCCGCCCGGCGTCTCGATCGCGCGGGCAAAGAGCCTGCGCGCATCGGCAAGGCGGGACTGGTCGATCAGATCCTCGATCCCGAGCGCGACCAGATCGGCCCGCAGGGGACCGTCGTCGAGCATCGACCACGCGCCAAGGCGGCGGAACAGCCGGTTCTGCATCTCGCTCGCCGCGGCCTTGGTATAGGTCAGGCAAAGGATGTTCTGCGGATCGACCCCGTCAAGCAGGAGCCGTGCCACCCGGTCGGTCAGCACCCGCGTCTTGCCCGACCCCGCATTGGCCGAAAGCCAGGTCGAATTGCGCGGATCGGCGGCTTCGATCTGGCGCTGGGTGGCGTCGTCAGGGGCGGTCATGCGGGGCCGCCCGGCATCGTCTCGGGCGCGACATCATCGCCCAGTTCCCATTCGCCAAAGCGGGAGAGATGGTCATAATCGCTTGTATCCGCATCCTTTTCCATGGTCATGCGGGCCGAATAACCGCGCGTGACAACCTGCCATTGCGCGATCAGGCTGCGCAATTCGTCCAGCACGCGCGCGGGCGGATGGTCGGCCAGCGGCGCCGGGACAACGGCTGGCGGCGCACCCAGTCCGATATAGGCCGCCTCTGCCACCGTCGCCGCGCCGATCGCGGGAAAGGCGCCCCGCGATACCATTGCCGCCTCGAGCAGCAGTTGCTTGTCGAACCGGGCCTGCTGCTTGCCGGTCGGCGGCTTGCCGGTCTTGTAATCGTAAAGGTTGACCACGCCTTCGGCGGCGATGTCGATCCGGTCGGCCTTGGCCGTCAGCGTGAAGCCGAGGTCGTCGAGCGGCAGCGCGCCGCGGATTTCGAGGTGCCGGGGCACGCCCAGCGCCTGCCGCCCGACCTCGTCGCGCAGGAAATCATCGGCCACCTTGTCGATCCGCGCGAGCCAGATCCGCTGCACGGTCGGCCAGGGGCAGCGGGCCTCCAGAACCTCGGCCGCGGTCGCGATCAACGCGGCGCGGGTGCCGGCTGCGTCCGGCGGCAGGCGCAGGTCGATGAACCGCTCGAACACCTCGTGCAGCACCGTCCCCCGCAACAGCGCGTCGGGCGTCTGGCTGAGCGGGTCAAGCGGGCGCAGCCCGAGGATGTATTCGGCATAGATCGCATAGGGGTCGCGGATCAACGTCTTGATCCGGGTGACAGAGAGGGTCTTCGGGCGATGATCGGGATGCGGGCGTGGTGACGGGCGTTTGGCCTTGTCAGTGACTGTTTGAGGCGCCGAAAGCGCCGCAGCGCGCGCAGCCCATCCCTGCCCGCGCTCACGCATCGCGGCAAGCGCGGCCTTGCCGCCCGTATCCTCCAGCCCGCCCAACAGATTGCAGAGCCGGTTGATCCAGCGCGACGGCACGGTCTGCGCCTCGTCGCCCCGCACGGCGCGCGTGATCCAGACTTCGGCACCGGCCACGGCCTGCATGTAGTCATGCGCGGACAGCCCGATCCGCCGTTCCGGCAGCAACAACCCCGCCTGCGCCCGCATGGTCCGGTTCAGCCAGGGGTCGGCGGCGGGCGCCTCCGGCCAAACGCCCTCGTTCATCCCGCCGAGGATGATGAGGTCAGCCCCCTGCACCCGCGCCTCGAGCGTTCCGCGAAACAGGACCTGCGGATGGCCGGTGTCGCGGTCGCGCACCTCGGCCCCGGCCAGCACCGCACCGAACAGCGCGGCATAATCCGTCGCCGACAGGGGGCCGCCGGCATCGGCATGCAGCACCAGCGTGTCGCAGACCTGTTTTGCGACACGCCCGGCCGCCTCGTCCCACAGGCCGCCTCGTCCTTCGGGGCCGTCGGACAGTCGCTCCGCCAGCGCGAGATGCGCCGTCACATGATCGCAGAGCGGCCTGACCGGCGTCGGATCGAGATCGCAGAGCGTTGTGGCCAGCCATCCGGCCCAGTCAATGCGGCCCCGGTCGGCCCCGGCCGTCTTTTCCGCCCAGCGCACAAAGGTGTCAGCGACGGGAAAGGGCGGCCCGTTGCGACGCAGGTGCAGTTCAAGCTCGCGCGTCCGCAGCAGGTGCAACCCGCGGTCGGCGCCGCCATGCACGAGCGGGTGTTTGAGCAGCGCCAGCAGCGCGGTCGCGGTCAGCGGCCGGCCAAAGAGGTCGGCCACCTGCCGCAAGAGCCGCCCGGGTGGGGAAAGCGGCAGCGGCAGGCCGGCGCTGTCATCGGGCGTGATGTTCCAGCGGTCGAGCGCGGCCGCAACCTGCCGGGTCAGCATCCGGTCAGGCGTGATGAGCGCGGCGGTCCGTCCCTCGTCCACGGCGTGCCGCAGGCGCAACGCGATCGTTTCCGCCTCGGCGCGCGGCGAGACCGCCTCGAGCAGCGTCAGGTCGCGCGTCGCCAGATCGAGGTCGCGCAGGCCCGGCCCTTCGGTGCGCCATTGATCGGTGACAGGCGCAGGACGCAGCGACAGCGACACCAGCCGGTTGCGCGCCGCATTGGGTGGCGCGGCCGTGTCCCAGGGCCGGACATCGCCGGCCTTCAGGCCCAGCGCCTGCATGATCCGGCGAAAGCGGTATTGCGGATGGTCCTCGGCCGTCAGCACGCTGTCGAGCCGGTCCCACACCGCCTGTGGCATGTCAAAGTCGAACCCGGGCAGGATCACCGCGCCTTGCGGCAGCCGCGCGACAGCCTGCATGAACAGCGCGGTGGTGCCGCGCGACCCGGTCGATCCCGCGACGATGACAGGATCCGACGGCGGGTTGGCCAGCCAGTTTGCAGCCAGCCGTTCGACCACGAGACGCTGCCGGGCCTCTTGGTCGGGCGGCTCTGACGGATTGTCGAAATAGCGGCGCACGATGTCGAAAAACCGTTGCGCCCGTGCCCAGTGGCCCGACAGGTCGGTCACGTCGAGCTGCGCGATGGTCTCGGGCGGCACACCTTCGCCCTGCATTTCGGCCATCAGCCGTGCCAGGCTCTCTGACAGGTCGAAAAGGGCCGCGCGCGGGGCGAGGTCGGGCTCGCGGTCCAGCAATTGCGCGACAAGCTGCGACAGCTCGAGCTTGCGGCGCAGCGGCGCGACAGGGGGCGGGATATCCGCCGAAACCGGGTCAAAGGCGAGGTCCGTGACAAGGCGGATGCGCGGCAGGAGGCGCGGCGGCCCGGCATCGAACAACGCGCGCATCCGGCGCTGCATCCGGCGCGTGTTGACATAAAGCGTGACCCGCGCGAGCGCCTCGGGGCCGATGCCGCCTGTCAGACGGTCAAGGCCCGCGATCACCCGATCGGCAAAATCCACACCCGGCGGCAGGCCAAACAGACGCGGACCGTCGCTGTCAGGAAACATCGCCAGCCCCCCTCGTTCCTTCAGCGATCAGCGATTCGGCAAGCGGCAGGTTCTCGGGCCGGCCGACATCGCACCACAGCCCGTCATAGGCGAGACCGTAGAGCCCGCCGCGCGCGGCGATCCTGTCCCACAACAGGTTGAGCGAAAAGACCTCTTCGCGGATCGAGGCGAGCCCCTCCGTCCGCAGGATCTGCGCGCCGGAATAGACAAGCTCCGGGCCCCGCGTCAGCCGCCCCTCTGGCGTCAACCGGAAATCGCCCGCGCCGGAGTGACCGAGCGCGGCGTCGCGCGGCAGCATGAGCAGCAGCGCCTCCATCCGCGCGGGGTCCCAGGCGGCGGCGAGGCGGCGCAGCGGGTTGTCCCCGCGCCAGAGCGCATCCGAATTGAGCGTAAAGACAGGGCCGGGGCCGAGCAGCGGCAAGGCGTGGCGCAGGCCACCGCCGGTTTCGCGCAACAGGTCAGCCTCGTCCGACACCATCACGTCCTGCCCGGCGAGATGGTCGCGGATCTGCGCGCCGAGGTAATGCGTGTTCACCACCAGGCGCGACGGTGCGACGGCGCGGGCCAGGTCGAGCGCATGGTCGATCAGGGGGCGGCCGCTGACCTCGATCAGCGGCTTGGGCCGGGCAGCGGTGAGCGCGCCCATCCTTGTGCCGCGCCCTGCGGCAAAGATCATGACGGCTTGCGGTATCATGCCGGGCGCAGCCGTTGCAGGTGGGACGCGTCGGGCGCCGGCAGTCGGGCGATCAGAGGGCGCAACGGCGCAAGCGCGGGGTGGTGCAGGTCGGTCGCGATATGCCCCCAGACCCGCGGCAACAGGTCAAGGTAGCGCGGCTTGCCCGCCTGCCGCGCCAGCCGGGCAAAGATGCCGAGGATCCGCAGGTTGCGCTGAACACCCATCACGGCAAAGGCGGCGCGGGTCTGCGCCGGATCCTGGCCGGTCAGCGCACAGAAATGATCGGTCATCTCTGCGACAAGCGTCTCAGGCAGGTCGCGTCGCGCGTCGCGCAGCAGCGACACGAGGTCATAGACCGCGGGCGCCAGAACGGCATCCTGAAAGTCGAGCAGACCGATCCTGTCGGTCCCGGCGCGCGTGGGCCGCCAGATCAGGTTTTCCGCGTGGTAATCGCGCAGCGCCAGCGTTGCGGCGTCGGGCGCGTGGCATGCGAGGGCCTCTTCGAGGCTGCGCTGCAGATCTTCGGCCCATCCGGCCGACAGGTCAGGCGCGTAATGGGCGGCAAGTGGTGCGATCATGGCGGCCGCATGGGCCGGCGTCAGAGCGATGAGACCCGTGGGCGCCGGGTGAGCGCGCAGCACGCCCAGCACAGCCACGGCCGCGCGGTAGAGCGTCGCCGCATCGCCCGGCGCGGTGGAGAGCCATTGCGCGAAATGCTGCGGACCGAGGTCCTCGATCACGAGAACGCCGGCCGCAGGCGCGGCATGGAGGATATCCGGCGGGCAAAGTCCGATGCCGCGCAGATGGTGCGCGATGCGGATGAAGGCTGCGGTTTCGGCTGGCGCGGCCGCGTCGGTGATCATCAGGATCGCGGTGTCCCCGCCGGGGCCGAACAGCCGCAGATACCGGCGCGACGACGCATCGCCCGCCAGCGGCACCGCCCGCCATTCGGCCCAGATGGTCCCCTCAAGGGTCGGCGCGGTCTGGACAGGCGCGTCAGTCAAGAGCCGGCACCAGTCGGTCAGCCCAGGCGGCAGGCCCTGAGATGTGCAGGATATGGCCCCCATCGCCGGCCGCAAACGTCAGCGTCAGCGCGGTCGCCGGCACCAATGAGCCGAGCCTGTCCGGCCACTCGATCAGGCAGATCGCCTCATCAAGGGCCGCGTCGAGGCCGAGTTCGACCGCCTCGTCGGGGTGGGTCAGGCGGTAGAGATCGCAATGCCAGACTTCGACCCCGCCTGCATCATAGGTCTGCACCAGGGTAAAGGTCGGCGATGGCACCTCGAGATCGGGCAGAGCCAGTCGGGCGCGGATCAGCGCGCGCGCAAAGGTCGATTTTCCGGCGCCGATCGGCCCCTCGAGCAACAGGCAGTCACCCGCCCGCAGCAGCGGCGCGATCCGCGCCGCAAGCCCGGCTGTTTCAACGTCCCGGGCAAGAAGGATGGGTCCGAACAGGAATGACATGGCCAACAGACTATGGCCTTGTGCCGGACCCGCAAGTCAAATCAGCCCTGTGCTGCGGTTGTCCTTGCGCCGCTGCGCCGGCGTGTGGGTTTGGCGGTCTTGGGGCCGAGTGATGGGATCGGGTCCGCCATGATCTTGCCGCGGATCCGGTCGTGGGTGTCAGACAGCAGGTCTGCCCGGTTGTCAGACAGCAGGTCTGCCCGGTTGTCAGACCGCAGGTCTGCCCGGTTGTCGATCCGGAAGCTCGCGAGGGTGGCGCCGCCGGCGAGCGGCACAAAGCGGCAATCCGCGGCGCGCCCGTCGTCGAGCAGGATGGAGTCGGACCATTCCACGCGATCACCGAAGGCGCCGACAAAGTCGCGCACATCGCCCCAGATCGGCGTCGGCACCGTGCGCGACTGCCAACGGCGCAATTCGGACTGGATCGTATTCTCGGACAGCGCGTCATTGCCATCCGTGTCGCCCGTTCCGCCCCACAGGTCGTGATAACGCGCATTGCTGATCGTGAGCGTGCCCGTCGCGGAAAAGACCGCCACAGCCTCTGGCATCACGTCAAGCACGCCCTGCGTTGTCCGCAGTTCGGCGCGGAAATGGCGGGTGAGGGATACTTCGGCGCTGATATCCTCGAAGAGGAAGGCGATGGCGCCATCGGGATGCGGCCGCCCCGTGACCCGGAAAGTCTGCCCCCCCGGCAGGCTCCAGTTCTCGCAATAGGTGCCCTCGGATGCGGCCGCTTCGAGAGCCGCGACCTGGTCGCGCCAGGAGGCATAGTTCCGGGGCTCGGGCAGCATGTTGATGTCGCGCAGGCGGTCGAGCACGGATTGCACGATGGGGCGGGCGCTCAGAAAGGTCACGGGCAGACCTGTGAGGTCGAGAAAGGCCGGATTGAAAAGCACCAGCCGCCGCTGCCTGTCAAAGATCGCAAGGCCGATGGAAAGGTGGGCAAAGGTCTTGGTCAGGGTCTGCACAAAGTTCTTCTGGGCATGTTCCGCCCGCACGATGCCGTTTGCGTCCGCCGCAAAATTGACCAGGCCATCACCGCGGCGCACGCGCGTGACCTCGAACCATTGCTGGGCCTCCATGTCGGGCACTGTCAAGGCCTGGCGATGGACCGTGGGCTGGCCCGGCTGGGCACCGGCCGGCCCCTCGCCAAAGATGCGCGCGGGTGGCCAGGCGGGGTCTGCGCCATCGGCCAGCGGCTGGAGGCGGTCGCACAGGGCGAGATAGGCGCGGTTGGCCCAGCTTACATTGCCCTGCATGTCTTCCTTCCAGATGAGTTGGGGCGCGTCCTCGCCGATGGCGCGCAGGGTCTGCAACTCTTCCTCGATTGCGGCATTCGAAAGCGCGGCAAAGGCGGCGGGCGCGTCCGCGGCTTCGTGCAGCGTGAGCCGCGCGAGCCCGTCCCAGAGCTCTGCCTCGAGCGTGCACTGGCCGTCGTTGGACGTCACCGTCAGGCTGCCTTGGCTGGCAAGCCCCGCCAGCCGCGTCGCGAGGTCGGGAAACTGCGGCGCCAGAAGGGCCAGCAGCGTCTCATAGTCAGAGCCGCGCGTGTCGGCCAGGCGGAACAGGTTCCGACCGGCCGCCGTCGCATCGACCAGCGTCTCGTCGTCAAAGAGAAAGGCGGCGCGCGCTTCCGCCTCGCGCAAGAGCTCGCGCGCGGACCTGCGGCGCGGCCTGAGGAGCCGGCCGAGCAGGGCCACGACCCCGATGGCCGCAAGCACCGCCGCGACGGTCACGACCAGGTAAAAGGCAAGGCCATCCGGGGAAAAGTTCAGGGGCATCGCGCGACTCGCTGTTCTGGTGTCGAGCAACCATGCGGGCCGATTGGTTAATCGGGCGTTAAGCCTGCCGCCGGACCGGACCCTTTACAGCGTGATCGCAGGATTTTTTCCCAGGGCGCCCCCCTCGGGCATCACCTTGTCGCGTGGCCATTCGACCAGCACCACGGCCCCGCCGCCCAGATCGCCCTCGGACCCGTTGGAAAAGCTCAGCCGCGCGCCGCTCCGCTCCAGCAGCGTCTTGGCGATGAACAGGCCCAGGCCCATCCCCTCGTAACCGGGCCTTCGGGCCTGGTCTTCGGGTTGGCGGCGGCGGCGCATGTAGGGTGTGCCGATCCGGCCGATCACCGAAGCGGGAAAACCGGGACCATCGTCGGCGATGCGGACAGACACGGCATCCGGCCCCCAGCTCGATTCGATGGAGACGGAGCGATCCGAGAAATCGACCGCGTTCTGGATCAGGTTGCGCAAGCCATGCACGATCTCGGGACGGCGCAGGATGATCGGCTGGCGCAGGTCGGTGTCACTGGCCGGGATCACTTCGAAATGCAGCGCCTTGCCCCGGTCGAGATGCGGCTCTGCCGCTTCGCGCACCACGGACTCGAGCGGCGCGCTGCGCAATTGCAGGTCATCCTTGCCCGCCCGCCCCATGGAGCGCAGGATGTCGCGGCAGCGATCGGCCTGTTCGCGGATCAGCGCCGCATCGGCGTGAAGTTCGGGGCGGTCGCCGAGTTCGTCGAGCATTTCGCCGCTCACCAGCTTGATCGTGGCGAGCGGCGTGCCAAGTTCATGCGCCGTGGCCGCCACGACACCCCCGAGGTCGGTCAGTTGCTGTTCGCGCGTCAAGGCAAGCTGCGTCGCCAGCAAAGCTTCGCCCATGGCGTGCATTTCGGTCGTGACCTGCCGGGCATAGACGCCCAGAAACAGGATGCCGATCAGAAGCGCGATCCAGAAGCCGGACAAAAAGAGCGGCGGCAGTTCGAGCACCTGCCCCGTCGCGGTGCTGAGCGCGAGGTGCCATGGCCACAAGACCGTGATCAGCACGATGGCGAGCGTCGCCAGAAACAGCGTGCTGCGCAGGTGCAGGACGGTTGCGGCGATTGTCACGGGCGCGAGGATCAGCAGCGCAAAGGGGTTGTTCAGGCCCCCGGTGAGATAGAGAAGCAGGCCAAGCTGCATGAGGTCAAAGGCGAGCATCAGCGCCGCTTCGCGTTCCGACAGGCGGCGGTGCCCGGGCAGAAGGCGCGCCGACAGCAGGTTCGCGACGACAGAGGCCGCGATGGTCAGGATGACGAGCCCGAGTTCAAAGTGGAGCGTCAGCACGAGCTTTGCGATCAGCACCGCGGTGAGCTGGCCCAGGACCGCGATCCAGCGGAGCATGACAAGCGTGCTGACCCGCACCCAGTTGCTGCGGCTCCGGTCCTGGAACATCTCGATGTCGCTCATGTCCATCACGGTCTTTCCGCGCGCTTTGGCGTTGCCTTTTGCGGTCCTGTCGATGATGTAGGGCGGCAAATCGCCAAAGTCAGAGCCAAGGACCGACCTGTCATGACAAGAAGCCTTTTCTACGCCCTCATTGCAATCGTGATCGCAGGCACCATCGGTGCTTTTGTGGCGACGCGCGGGACGGTTCAGGGCGGGGCTGGCGGCGACGACCTCTTTGCCCAGTGCCGGGCCGGGCAGGTGGCCGGTGGCGACATCGGCGGCCCCTTCACGCTCATCGACAAGGACGGTGCGACCGTCACCGATGCGGACGTGATCACGACGCCCAGCATCCTCTATTTCGGCTATACCTTCTGCCCCGATGTCTGCCCCTTTGACAACGCGCGCAACGCCGCCGCTGTCGATCTGCTCGAAGAGCGCGGGCTGCTGGTGACCCCGGTGTTCATCTCGATCGACCCTGAGCGGGATACGCCCGCTGTCGTGGGCCGCTTTGCCGACAATTTCCACGACCGGATGATCGGTCTGACCGGATCGCCCGAACAGGTCGCGGCGGCATCGCGCGCCTATCGCACCTATTATCGCAAGCAGGAAGGCGACCCGGAGTATTACCTCGTCGATCATTCGACCTTTTCCTACCTCGTCCTGCCCGGCCACGGTTTTGTCGATTTCTTCCGCCGCGAGGACACGGCCGAGGCGATGGCCGACCGCGTCGCCTGTTTCGTTGACGCAGCGGCGAATTGACCTCGTCGGCGGTTCGCTCTACCTCTGTCCAAACGACGGGAAGGACGCGCGGTTGGAGAGCGACACCATTGATCTTGGCCATGACAAGAGCCTCTTGTTGGTGGACGATGACGAGGCGTTTCTGAAGAGACTTGGCAAGGCGATGGAAAAGCGTGGGTTTGACGTGACCCTTGCCGAAACGGTTGCCGCAGGCAGGGCCATCGTCGAGGCCCGGCCGCCGGCCTATGCGGTGGTCGATCTGCGGCTGGAGGATGGCAACGGGCTGGACGTAGTGGAGGCGCTGCGCGACCGGCGGCCCGATGCGCGGATCGTGGTGCTGACCGGATATGGCGCCATCGCGACGGCGGTCGCCGCGGTCAAGATCGGCGCCGTTGACTACCTGTCAAAGCCTGCCGACGCCACCGATGTCACGAACGCCCTGCTGGCGCGGACATCGCAACTGCCGCCGCCGCCGGAAAACCCGATGAGCGCGGATCGCGTGCGCTGGGAGCATATCCAGCGGGTCTACGAGATGTGCGACCGCAACGTGAGCGAAACCGCGCGGCGGCTGAACATGCACCGGCGGACATTGCAGAGGATATTGGCCAAGCGCAGCCCGAAATAGGCGCGGCCTGCGCCGGTGGCGGCGTGGGAGCCTCCGGCGGGGATATTTCTGGCCAAAAGATGCATGGCCGCGCGCCCTAGAACTGCGCCAGCAGCGCGTTGTGCCGCGCGACAAAGGCGGCGCGCACGGCGCGCGGGGGTTGCGGGCGTATCGCGCAGCCCGCGATGACAAGCGGGTCGGGCTTGCCGAAGAAGCGGTCAGCCTCGGCGGCGGTGAAGCCCGCGATCTGTGTGGCCTCGAGCCAGGCGCTGACGCGGTCGGCCTTCTTGATCTGTTTCTTGACCGGCGCGGGGATCTGTGCGGGCAGGCCAAAGCGCAGGTGGACGGCGGCCGCGAGCCTGTCGTCGAGCGCGCCGTAATCGGGCCCTATCGCCGCCTTGACCGGCGAGATCATGTCGCCGATCACATATTCCGGCGCGTCATGCAGCAACGCGGCGAGCCGCCAGCGCGGCGCGATGCCGGGTGACATGCGGGCGAACAGGTCTTCGACCAGCAGGGAATGTTCGGCCACGGAATAGGCGTAATCGCCATGCGTCTGCCCGTTCCACCGCGCGACGAAGGCGAGGCCATGGGCGATGTCCTCGACCTCGATATCCATCGGCGTGGGGTCCAGCAGGTCGAGCCTGCGGCCCGAGAGCATACGTTGCCAGGCGCGCTTCATGACAGCACCGCGAGGTCCGAGGCAAAGCGCGCGATGTAGCGGCGCATCTTGCCTGCCGAGAGGAAATGCCGCAGCAGCATCTTGCGCATCAGCGCGGTGTCGTGCAGTGGGCCGGGCCTGGTGGGAAGCGGCGGATGGTCGGGGAAATGCCGCGCGAGGAAGGCGCCGAGCGTGGTGGCAAAGCGCTGCGGCAACTGGCCGTCGCGGTCGGCCCAGGGTTTGCGCGGGCCGATGAAATGGACGACATGCGCGCCTTCCATCGCCTCGAACAGGCGGGCGGACCAGGAATATTGCCAGTTCCAGACCGGGCTGATCTCGCTCCACGCCCCGTGCAGCACGATGTTGAGCAGCGTCTGGTCATTGCGCATCAGGCGCGCGGCATTGGCGCGGCCAAAGGCGAGCGATTTGTCCAGCAGCCCCGCCGCCTGCCAGGCGGCTGTGTCGATCAGCAGCACGCCGGCGTTGAAATAGGGCGCGTTGCGCAGGCCGTGGGTGCGGAACTCGGGCGCCATGCGGCCAGGTGTGCGCCACTGGAAATTGTCGCGCACCGCCGCCACCGCGCCCGGCATCGGCACGCGCAGGAGCGCCGCCATATCTCCGCCCTGCACGAAGATATCGCTGTCGAGGTAGAGGATGCGGTCATAGTCGCCCGCCAGCGCATCGGGCACCAGCAGCCGCAGATAGGTGGAAAGCGTGCGGCGCGCGTCGCCGCCCAGCCCCGCCAGCGCATCGCCCGCATCGATCACGCAGGCCCGGATGTGCAGGGCAGCGAGGCTGTCGGGGATGGCGAGCGGCGCGGCGGAACACAGGCAGATGTCAAAATCGCGCGCCGGATGCAGGGCCGCGATCTGCGCCGCGGCAAAAAGCGCATAGGGCAGGTAATTGCCGTCGCAGCAGAACACGACCGCGTGGCGCGATCTGGCGGGGGTGGTGGCGGTCAGCATCCGGACTGGTCCTTACCCGGAGCGTCCGGGTATCTGCAGCGCTAGCACGCAGGCCGCCGACGGATCAATCATTCCGCCAAGCCGCGCATTGTCGCGCGGGGGCCAGAGTGCTAAGTGCGCTGCAAATTGCATGTTACAGGATAGCGATCATGCCCAAGGATTACATCGTCAAGGATATCGCGCTCGCCGCCTATGGCCGCAAGGAGCTCGACATCGCGGAAACCGAAATGCCGGGTCTGATGGCGCTGCGTGAGGAATATGGCGTGGCCCAACCGCTCAAGGGCGCGCGGATCGCGGGGTCGCTGCACATGACGATCCAGACCGCCGTGCTGATCGAGACGCTCAAGGCGCTGGGCGCCGATGTGCGCTGGGCGTCCTGCAACATCTTTTCGACGCAGGACCATGCCGCCGCCGCGATTGCCGAGACCGGCACGCCGGTGTTCGCGATCAAGGGCGAGACGCTCGAGGATTACTGGGCCTATACCGACATGATCTTTCAGTTCGGGGGCGAAGGCGGCACCTGCAACATGATCCTCGACGATGGCGGCGACGCGACGCTCTACATCCTCATGGGCGCGCGGGTCGAGGCGGGCGAGACCGACCTGATCGCGGTGCCGACGAGCGAGGAAGAGGTCTGCCTGTTCAACCAGATCAAGAAGCGGCTTGCCGCCACGCCGGGCTGGTTCACCAAGCAGCGCGCCGCAATCAAGGGCGTGTCCGAGGAAACGACGACTGGCGTGCACCGCCTTTATGAGCTGCACAAGAAAGGCCAACTGCCTTTCCCGGCGATCAATGTGAACGACTCGGTCACCAAGTCCAAGTTCGACAACAAATACGGCTGCAAGGAATCGCTGGTCGATGGCATCCGCCGCGCGACCGATACGATGATGGCCGGCAAGGTCGCCGTGGTCTGCGGCTATGGCGATGTGGGCAAGGGGTCGGCCGCGTCGCTGCAGGGTGCGGGCGCGCGCGTCAAGGTGACGGAGGTCGATCCGATCTGCGCGTTGCAGGCCGCGATGGACGGGTTCGAGGTCGTGCTGCTCGAGGATGTGGTGGCCAACGCCGACATCTTCATCACCACGACCGGCAACAAGGACGTGATCCGGATCGAGCACATGCGCGAGATGAAGGACATGGCGATCGTCGGCAACATCGGCCATTTCGACAACGAAATCCAGGTTGCCGCGCTCAAGAACCACAAATGGACCAACATCAAGGACCAGGTGGACATGATCGAGATGCCCTCGGGCCATCGCATCATCCTGCTGTCCGAAGGGCGGCTGCTCAACCTCGGCAACGCCACCGGGCATCCGTCCTTTGTGATGTCGGCGAGCTTTACCAACCAGGTGCTCGCGCAGATCGAGCTCTGGACCAAGGGCGGTGACTATGCGCCCGGCGTCTATATCCTGCCCAAGGCGCTGGACGAAAAGGTCGCGCGCCTGCACCTCGCGCGGATCGGGGTCAAGCTGACCGAATTGCGCAAGGACCAGGCCGACTATATCGGCGTGAATATCGACGGCCCGTTCAAGAGCGAACATTACCGTTATTGAGAACCGCAGGGGGATGCAGCAAAAGTCAGGCTTTTCCCCCTGATTTCCACTTTACCGGTGCGGTTCTCTCCCTTTACCGTGCCGCAATGTCGCGGAATGCGGCCGCATTTGAATGGGCCGTTGCGGCCCAACCAGAACAGTGGGGACTGCACGATGGGTAAGAGAGACGATCTGATCGCCAAATACGCGGACGATCTGCGCAACAAATGTGGCATGGAGCCGGACATGGCGCTGCTGACCAAGGTCACAATCGGCTGCGGGCCGGCGATCTATGACAACGATGCGCAGACCGTGGCCGGTAGCCAGGCTTCGGAGATCGAGACCGTCAAGAAGAACTTTCTCATCAAGAAGCTCGGCCTCAAGGATGGCCCCGAACTCGGCGCCGCCATCGACGCGGTGATGGAGACCTACGGCAAATCCGAGCGCAACAAGTATCGCGCGGTCGTCTATTACATGCTGACCAAGCATTTCGGCAAGGAAGCCGTCTACGGCTGACCCCTTGCGGATCGGCAAGACCGCAGCGCCCGCCCTTTCAGGCGGGCGTTTGCCTTTGTGCACTTGCGCATTTGAAACAAGTTGTCGGTGCTTGGTATTTGCGGAATCACATCTGCCCGATGTAGCAAGAACGCGCAGGCCAGGACGGCCGGACCGATACTGATCTTCGCGTGTGGGAGTACGCGGGTGAGAGGGAGGGTCCTGATCCGTCAGGCCCTCCCGTTCTCTTTCATGCCGATGTTTGTGCGGGCTGCGATGTCGGAGCCTTCGGCGAGGATATTTGGGGCAAGATGAAGCCGGGGCGTCGCGCCCGGATCTCAGACCAGGGTCAAAACCAGCCCGATAAGCCCGCAACCGATGATCGCATAGCCGCCGTCGATCACGGTCAGCCGGAACGGGCGCATCGTGTAGGCGTTGTTGATCATGATCCAGGGCGCGATGAAGAAGGCGCCGACGCCGAGACCGCTGAGCGTGCCGGCGCCGGGCGCGACCACGCCCGAGGTGGCAAAGATGTGCCGCATCATGCCGGCGACGAGGATCATGCAGAGCGCCGACAGCACAAAGGGCATCGGGCTGCCATTGCCGGCAGGCTTTCCATCCTTGTCGAGCGGCACGCCCGCGACGGCGAGCCAGGGCTTTGACAGCGCCATGTACCAGATCGCGCCGAAAATCCAGGATGCCAGCGCGGCAGCGAATACAGCAACGAAACCCATGTGAAATCCTCCTGTCCCTTGCGGCATCCTGCCGCGGACCGCAGGCCTTCGCTAGGGGGTTGTGCCGCCCAGTTCGCAGATGATCTGCCACTCCGCGGGCGTCACCGGCTGCACGGAAAGGCGCGAGTTCTTGACCAGGACCATCTCTGACAGACGGCCATCGGCCTTGATCGCCTCGAGCGTCACGGGGCGGGCCAGCGGGCGCAGGGCGCGGATATCGACGCAATCCCAGCGCGGATCGTCGGTCGTGCTGTCGGGATGCGAGGTGGCGCAGACCTCGACGATGCCCACGACCTCAAGCCCGCTGCGCGAATGGTAGTAGAACCCCTGATCGCCCAGAGCCATCGCGCGCATGTTGTTGCGCGCCATGTAGTTGCGCACACCGTTCCATTCCTCGCCGGCCGCACCTCGCGCGACCTGCTGCTCCCAGCTCCAGACATCGGGTTCGGATTTGAAGAGCCAGTAGGCCATCAGCCGATCACCTTTTTCCATTCCAGAAGCGTCACCGTCTCGAATAGCCCCGCAAGCATGTAGGGGTCATTGGCAGCCCAGTGCTGTGCGGCCGTCAGGTCGGGCACATCAAGGATGATCAGCGAGCCACACATCTGCCCGTCCTCAAGGAATGGGCCGGCCATCTCGACCACGCCGGTCTGCGCGACATAGTCCAGATGGGCGGCGCGGGTGTCGAGGCGCAGTTGCAGGGCGCCGCGTTTGTCGTGGGTCATCAGGGCAAAACGCATGGGATCATTCCTCTTTGAGTGGGCGGGAGAGCAGGGTGCGCATGGCGTCCGACACGCTGATCTCCTCTGCGGCGAGGCGCGCGGTCATGGCGCAGACGGGCAGGTCGATCCGGTGCTCTTGGGCCAGAGAAGAGACTGCTTTGGCCGTTGCGACACCCTCGACCGTGGTGGTCGGGTCAAACGGTTCGCCCCGGCCGAGCGCATGGCCAAAGCGGAAGTTGCGCGACTGTGGCGAGGTGCAGGTGAGCACAAGATCGCCAAAGCCGGACAGGCCCAGCAATGTCTCGGGCTGGGCACCCAGCGATGCGGCGAGGCGCTGCATCTCTGCAAAGCCGCGCGTCATGAGGGCAGCGCGCGCGCTTTCCCCCAGCCCTGCGCCGATGCAGGCGCCGCAGGCCAGCGCGATGACGTTCTTGAGCGCGCCGCCAAGTTCCGCCCCGACGGTATCGGCGCTGCGATAAAGCCGGAGCGCCGGCGTCGCGAGTTGCTGTTGCAGGGCCCGGCATGCGGCATCGTCGGCACAGGCCAGCGTGAGCGCTGTCGGCAGCCCGGCGGCGATGTCGGCGGCAAAGCTCGGGCCGGTCAGGATTGCGGCGGTTGCACCGGGCACGGCCGCGCGGATCGTGGCGACAGGGCCGATCAGGGTCCCCAGGTCGATCCCCTTGCAGCAGGCGATGATGGCCCGACCGGCGAGCAGCGCCGCGTGGGCTTCAAGGAACGGGCGCAGCGCCTGCGCGGGGAGGGCGACAAGGACCGTATCGACAGCCAGAACAGTTTCTATTTCAGCCGAAACTGCAACATTCTGCGGCAGCGTGACGCCAGGCAGATGCGGGCTTTGCCTTGTGTCCCGCAGCGCGGTCACGTCCCGCGCCCAGAGCGTGACCGGCACTCCGCCCCGCGCCAGTGACACGGCCAATGCGGTGCCGAAGGCGCCTGCGCCCAGAACCATGACGCTCATGCCTTGGCGCCCTTCTTGCCTGCGCCCAGAAGTGCCGGGGCCGTGCTGTCGAGCGGCCAGCGCGGGCGGGCAGAGAGCGTCATGTCGTCCAGAGCGCCGCGCCGGAGCCTGTCCAGCCCGACATAGGCGATCATCGCGGCGTTGTCGGTGCACAGCGCGAGCGGCGGCGCGATGAAAACAGTCTCTGACATGGCGCAAAGTGACTGGAGAGCCGTGCGGATCGGCCCGTTGGCCGCCACCCCTCCGGCGACGGCAAAGCTGCGCCGCGCGGGTGTCCCGGAAAAGTATATCTCGAGCGCGCGGCGCGACTTTTCGGTCAGGATCGCCACGACTGCCGCCTGAAAAGCGGCGCAGAGGTCGGCGCGGTCCTGCCTGCGCAGCCCGCCATGGGTGGCTATGGCCCCGTCGCGGGCGCGCAGCAGCGCGGTCTTGAGCCCGGAGAACGACATGTCGCAGCCCGGCCGGTCAAGCAGCGGGCGCGGCAGGGGAAACCGTGTCGGATCGCCGCTGCGCGCTTCGGTCTCGACGGCAGGTCCGCCCGGCTGAGGCAGGCCCAGCAGGCGCGCTGTCTTGTCGAATGCCTCGCCCGGAGCGTCGTCGATCGTGCCGCCGAGGCGTCTGAAGTCATCCTCGCCGCGCACGAGGAGAAACTGGCAATGCCCGCCCGACACCAGCAACATGAGGTAGGGAAAAGGCAGGTCATCGGTCAGCCGCGGCGTCAGCGCGTGGCCGGCGAGGTGATTGACGCCGATCAGCGGCAGGCCGGTCGCGGCGGCGAGCCCCTTGGCGCACATCACGCCCGACAACACGCCGCCGATCAGGCCAGGCCCGGCGGTCACCGCGATCGCGTCAATGTCGGCCAGGGTCACGCCCGCCCGCGTCAGCGCAGCCTCGACACAGCCGTCGATCTTTTCGGCATGGGCGCGCGCCGCGATCTCCGGGACCACGCCGCCAAAATCCGCATGCAGCGCCGTCTGGCCCAGCACCACCGACGACAGGATCTCGGCCCGTGCATCGCCCTGCCGGACCACGGCGGCGGCCGTGTCGTCGCAGCTGCTTTCGATGCCAAGAACGGTGAGCTTTTGCGACATGAAGGTTCCGGTTGCGCCTGTTTGCCTTGCAGGTAACACTCGCAGACCATGCAAACAATGGCCCAGACCGAGGTGCAACCGATGCCCGATGCCCGACCCGTCGTGCTGATCACCCGGCCCGAGGCGGCGGCGGCGCGGTTTCTGGCCGGTCTGGGTGCGGTTTGTGCCGTCCCGTTTGACGCCGTGGTTTCGCCGCTCATCAGGATCGTGGACCTGCCGGGCGATGTGAGGCTGGCCGGACTGACCGGGATCATCCTGACGTCGGAGAACGGGGCGGCGCGTGCTGCGGGTCTGGGTCTGCCCGCCGGGACGCCCGCCTTTTGTGTGGGCACGCGAACGGCGGAGGTCGCGCGCAAGGGGGGGTTTGTGCCGATCGTCGCTGGCGGCAATGCCGATGCGCTTGTCGCGATGATTCTGTCGCGGGGCGTGCGCGGCCGGTTGCTGCATCTGCGCGGCGCCCATGTGCGCGGTGATGTCGCGGCGCGGCTGCGGGGGCCGGACCTGCGGTGTGACGAGGCGGTGGTCTATGACCAGATCGAACAGCCGCTGTCGGTCGATGCCCGCGCGGCTTTGGCCGGAACAGAACCGGTCGTCGCGCCGGTTTTTTCCCCCAGAACAGTGTCTATTCTGGCCCAGAGCCAGCCTTTTTTGGCACCTCTGCATGTGGTCGCCATCAGTGCCGCCGTGGCGGAAGCGGCCGCCGCTCTGCGGCCGGCGCGGCTGGTGACCGTCACGGACAGCGCGGCTGACGCGATGCGGGATGCGACCGCAGGCATCCTGGCCTCTCTCGCCCGCGCTTGAGGCCCGCGCTTGAGGGTCAGGGGCAGGCAAGCTAGGATGCTTCTGACCCGACCCTGGGTCGCGTAGGTCGGGAGGCGCGTCGTGGCGAGAACTGCAAAGCCGAAAGCCGCTGTGGCGAAGGATGACATGACCGAGGCGCCCTTGACCGACAACCCGCAGCCCGATCCGGCTGCGCAGGCGCAGGACCTCGCCGCAGAGCAACCGCAAGAGGCGCCCGAACCTGCCGAGGCCCCGGCTGAGGTCATTGCCGAGCGGGACGAATCGCCCGTCGAGGATGCCCCTGACGCAGAGCCAGCCCCGCCCGAACCTGCTCTTCCCGAGCCACCCCTGCCCGAGCCACCCCTGCCCGGGCCACCCCTGCCCGGGCCGGACCATGAGCGCGCCGCTGTCCCGCCGCCCGGTCCCGCCTTGGCGCCGCAGGTGACGGTGCAAAAGGTCGGTTTTGTCCCCCTTGTGCTGGGCGGCGTCGTGGCTGCGGCGCTGGGCTTTGTCGCGGCCTATGTCGGTGGCACCGCCACGCGCGACGCGCAGCAGGCCGAAATCGCCCGGCTCTCCGGGCAGGTCGAGGCGCTGTCAGGGCAGCTTGCGGCCATTCCCGCGCCGCCCGATCTGACGCCGCTCGCCGATGAGGTCGCGCAATTGCGTGGTCTGATGGATGCGGGCGACGGTCTGGCGGCCGACGCCATCGCGGCGATCGACGCCCGCATCGCGGAACTGGAAAAGGCGCCCTCTGCCGATGGCACCCTGACGGAAAACGCCATTGCCGCCTGGGAGCGCGAGCTTGACACCCTGCGGGTCGAGATTGCGGCCCAGCAGGAGCGGATGCAGCAGGTGGCCGAGGACGCCGCCGCCCAACTGGAAGTGACGCGCAGCGAGGCGGTGACGATCGAGCAAAGCGCCGTCGCTGCCGCCCGCGATGCCACGGCCCGCGCCGCCGCGACCCGGATCCAGGCGGCGATTGATGCCGGCACGCCCTATGACAGCGCGCTGGCCGATCTCGCGGCCCTGCCGGACATCGTGGTCCCCGACACGCTGGTGCAGTCCGCGGCCGAGGGCGTGGCGACCATTGCCGCCTTGCAAGAGGCCTTTCCGCCCGCAGCCCGCGCGGCCCTGGCCGTGGCGCGCGCCGAGGGCGTTGCGGGCGACGAAGGCGGCAAGGTCATGGCCTTTCTGCGCAATCAGTTCGACGTGCGTTCCGTCACGCCGCGCGACGGGGATGCGCCCGACGCGGTGCTGTCGCGCGCCGAGAATGCCCTGCGCGAAGGGCGCCTGACCGATGCGCTGGCCGAGGTCGCGGCCCTGCCCGAGGTCGTGCGCGCCGAAATGGCGGGCTGGACCGCGCTTGCCGAGGGGCGTGCCGCCGCCGTCAGCGCTGCCAATACGCTCCTGCAATCAACCAACGCAAACTGAGGCGAACACATGCTCTTGTCCCTGCTCAAGATACTCGCCTTTGTCGTGGCCGTCACCGCGCTGACCTTTGGCGCGGCCAGCCTGATGGAGGTGTCGGGCGGCGCCGAAGTCACCGTGGCAGGGACCGAGTTCACGCTCAGCCCGCTCGAGCTGACCATCGGTTTTGTCGCGCTGGTGGCGCTGGTGTGGCTGTCGTTCAAGGCGCTGGGCCTGATCGTCGCCGTGCTCAAGTTCATCAACGGCGACGAAACCGCGATCTCGCGCTATTTTACACGCAACCGCGAACGCAAGGGCTATGAGGCGCTGTCGGACGGGATGATGGCGCTCGCCTCGGGCGAGGGGCAGGTCGCCCTGGCCAAGGCCGCGCGGGCAGAGCGCTATCTGGGGCGGCCCGACCTCACCGATATCCTGACCGCGCAGGCGGCCGAGATGGCCGGCGATGCGAAGCGCGCCGAAGAGACCTACAAGCGGCTGCTCAAGGATGACCGCACCCGCTTTGTCGGTGTGCGTGGCCTGATGAACCGGCGACTGGCCAGCGGCGATACCGAAACCGCACTCAAGCTCGCGCAGAAGGCGTTCGAGCTGAAGCCCAAACATGCCGAAACGCAGGACGTGCTGCTGCGCCTGCAGGCGGAAAGCGCGGACTGGGTCGGCGCGCGCGCCACGCTGGGCGCCAAGCTGCGCACCGGCACGCTGCCGCGCGACGTGCATCGCCGCCGCGACGCGGTGCTGGCCTTGTCCGAGGCCAAGGACATCCTGTCGGACAGCAGTTCGATCGAGGCGCGTGAGACAGCGATCGAGGCGAACAGGCTGTCGCCCGATCTGATCCCCGCCGCCGTGATGGCCGCGCGCAGCTATATCGCGGCGGGCAATGCGCGCTATGCCACCCGCGTGATCAAGAAGTCATGGGAGGTGCAGCCCCACCCCGACCTCGCCGCCGCCTTTGCCGAGATAGAGCCCAACGAATCGGCCCGCGCCCGGCTGAAACGCTTTGCGACATTGACCAAACAGCGTGCCGACCATCCCGAGACCAAGATGCTGCAGGCCGAACTCAACATCGCTGCCGAGGATTTTCCGGCAGCCCGGCGCGCGATTGCCGACCTGGTGGAAAGCGAACCGACCTCACGCAGCCTGACCCTGATGGCCGCGATCGAACGCGGCGCCGGTGCCGACGATGCCGTCGTGCGTGGCTGGCTGACCCGGGCGCTGACCGCACCGCGCGGGCCGCAGTGGATCTGCGACAAATGCCACCATATCCATGCCGATTGGGTGCCCGTCTGCGTCAGTTGCCATTCCTTTGACACGCTGAGTTGGACATCGCCGCCGCCGGGTGAAATGGCGATGCCGTCGGGGACCGAGATGCTGCCCCTGATCGTCGGAGGGCCGGCGACCGAGGTCGTCGTGCAAGAGCCTGCGCCAGAGCCGACCGAAGAGGCAGAAGCAGAAACGCGGGCCTGAGAGGCCGGCGGTGTCAGCCGAGCAGGGCAGACATCCGCATGAAATCCTCTTCGGTCGCCCGGCGCCGGATCACGCGGCGGTTGAGGTTGTCGCGCAGTTCGTAGCGGCCGTTCACGATCATCTCGACCCAGCCATCCGAATAGTGCAGCACGATATCGGGCACCTGGCCGCCAGACCTGCGTGACCCGTCGCGCTGGGGTGGGTTGCCGCCACCCTGTCCGCCATTTCCACCCCGTCCGCCGCCTCCGCGTCCGTTGTCGTCATCGCCGCTGTCGTCCTCTCCGCCAGAGTTCCCTCCTCCACCGGAATCGCCTCCGCCGCCGGAATTGCCTCCACCACCGGAGTTTCCGCCGCCTCCGCTCCCGCTGTCGTCGTTGTCATTGCTGTCGTCGTCATCGTCGCGGCTGTTGTGATCGTCGTCCCTCGCGTCGTCATCGCCGCCATCTGCGCGCGCGGTCGAGGACGTGAAGGCCGTCACCGTGCCACCAAGAAGGAAGGCAAGGAATCTGCGGCGAGCGAGGGTATCTGGCAGCGACATCTTGTGTCAGCGTCCTGTTGTCTGAGGTCCATGCGGCCGACGATCCCGAACACGGGCGCCGAACGACTCACTTATCATAAACCACGCCTGTCCTGCCGTCACATCGGACCAAAGTCTGCCCGTTCGGCGCGCAGATACGGACTGCTGTCTGGTTTTGCTGTCGCAGAGAGGTCCATCTGTGCCACTGACGATCTTTCCCCGTCCGGCGGGGGACTGTATGGCTGGGCCATGACGATGTTCGACGCCTATGACGCCGAGATTGCCCAAGGCATGCTGAAGGCCGACCCCGGCCAGCGCGACGTGCTGCCGGCGCTCGAACGGGTGCGGGCCGCGCTGGCCGCCCCGCAGCGCCGCGGGCTTTTCCGCAAACCGCCAGAGCCGGTGCGCGGGCTCTACCTCTGGGGCGGTGTCGGGCGCGGCAAGTCGATGCTGATGGACCTGCTCCACGCCGCCGTGACGGTGCCCAAGCGGCGCAGCCATTTTCACGCCTTCATGCAGGAGGTCCACGGCGGCATCGCCGCTGCACGGGCACGCGGGGGCACCGACCCCCTCCACGAGGTCTCCGACGTGCTGGCGCGCGATCTGCGGTTTCTGGCCTTTGACGAAATGCAGATCAGCGACATCACCGATGCGATGCTGGTCGGCCGCCTGTTCGAACAGCTTTTCCAGCGCGGCGTCACCGTTGTTACCACGTCGAACCGCCCGCCTGACGACCTCTATCTCAACGGGCTCAACCGGCAGCTTTTCCTGCCCTTTGTGGCGCTGCTCAAGACCCGGCTCGAGGTGATCGAGCTTGCCGGACCACAAGATCACCGGCAGGGCCGGATGGAAGGGGCGGTGCGCTATTTCGCGCCGGTCACGCCCGCGGCGCGCGCGCAGATCGACGCGGTGTGGCGCGACCTGACCCGCGGCGAGGCGCATCCGCTGACCCTGCGGGTGACAGGCCGCGATGTCGAGATCCCCGCCTTTCACAACGGTGTCGCGAGGGCGAGCTTTTACGATCTCTGCGGCCGGGCGCTCGGCCCGGCGGATTATCTCGCCCTGGCGCAGGCCGCGCGGGTGCTGGTGCTCGACGACGTGCCGCGCCTGTCGCGGCAGAACTACAACGAGGCAAAACGTTTCGTGACCCTGATCGATGCGCTCTACGAGGCGCGGGTGCGGCTGTTCTGCACCGCTGCCGCGCGGCCCGAGATGCTCTATGTCGAAGGTGAAGGGTCGTTCGAATTCGCCCGCACCGCGAGCCGGTTGCAAGAGATGCAGGCGGCCGACTGGGGCGGGGCGTGACTGGCGCCCGTCAGATCTGCGGTATCACCAGCCGCTGCCCGACGCGCAGCAGGTCCGGGCTCGACAGGATCATGCGGTTCGCGTTGAAGATCGCGTCATAGCGCGCCGAATTTCCGTAGAACATCAGGGCGATGGCGCCGAGGCTGTCACCGGGGGCGACGGTGTAGAAGCGGTGCTGCGCTGTCTCAGTCGCGGTCTGCACCACACGCACCTCGACGCCCGGCCCCTCGACCAGTTCGGGCACCAAGGGTGCCTGACCACCGGCGGCGATCTGCGCTTCGGCCACGATGCTGGCCAGCAGAACGGTGGTATCGACGCGACCCTCGGCGGTCACAAGAATGCGCGGAACGCTGATATCGCCACGGCTGGCGGCTTCGTTGAGCAGAGCGTCGATATAGGCGTCGCTTTGTCCTTCGCGCAGCGCGGCCACCACAAGCGCTTGGAGCGCGTTTTCGGGCGTGACCGGCACGCTGGGCGCCGAGTCGTCGCCGGTCACGGCGCGGATCGAGGACAGCACATTGGCGGTCATCGAGAACATGGGATCATCGCTGGCAGGCGCGGACTGCGGCTCTTGCAATCCGAGGGCCGACAGAACCCCGGCGGTCGTGTCCTGAAGGTTGCTTTCATCCGTCCTGACCCGGTCAAGGGCGGGCCGCGCCGCGAGTTCCGCGAGCAGTTGCGCCGTCGTGCGGGCCTCCACCTCGACCGCCTGCGCCGTGACAAGGGGGGCGTCCGCGAGCAGCGCCTCACCCGCAAACAGGTCGGAGCGCGTCACCTCGGGGTCAGGTTGCAGGGCTTGCCGTGCAACGGCCATGCGCTGCGGCCACTCCGCCACCGGAGGCAGGACGATATAGCCGCACAAGAGGACGGCAAAGACGAAGAACCCCAGAACGACCCGGACCAGAATGTTGGGCTGGCGCGGTGTGTTCGGCGCGGAATAGGCCAAGGTCATGCCCCGTTTACCCTTCGGCTGCGGGCGTCTGCACCGACAGGCCCATCAAGAGCCAATCCTGCATTCCACCACGGTAATAAGAGATCTTGGCAGCGGGATAACCGGCTGCGAGCAGATTGCGGATGGCGCGTGGTGACTGGTCACACCACGGCCCGTTGCAAAACAGCAAAAGGTCGAGCGCCCCCGAAAAGTCAAAGGCATCCGGTGTCCCTGTCGCCCCAAGCGCGCGCATGATGTCATTGCGATAGGGGTTTTCGGCCTCGAGAATGGAAAAGGGCACATTGACAGCCCCCGGGATCGTGCCCGCCTGAAAGAACACGGGCAGGCGGCTGTCGATCAGGATACCCTCGCCCGTCGCGACTTTGGTTTCGAGAAACGCGATCACCTCGAGTTCGCCCAGCGTCGCCACGCCTTCACCGGCCGACATCGGATGGATGCAAAACGGCGGGCAGGGGCGGGACGTGCGGGCAAATTCGCCCGTGATCTGATTGGCCTGATCCTGGATTCGCCCGATGGTGATCTGCTGGCCATTGATCGTGATGACGGCCTCGGCCCGGTCCTCGGTCAGCCGGACCTCTTGCGCATGAGCTGCGGAAGCAGCAAAGGACAAACAAAGCAGCACAGCCGCAACCACGTCACGCAACATGACCGTTCCCCCCAAGGATACGCCAACACAATAGGCAGCGCCATGGCGGCAGGCCACGACATCTAGTGTTAAGTTCCACATCTAGTAGGTTGATCCGTTATGCGTCAATCTTGGATAGCCGCCAGGCCGGCATATTTTCTGTCCACGGGCAGGCGCCGTTTGCCACGTCTTTCGCCGCGACGAAGCCTTCGATATGAAATGAAGCGAGTGGCCGCCTTCGGGCGGTGGGACCAAACGCAGCCGGGACACAAAATCATGCGCAACGCCGAGATCGCAGAACGCCGAAAGACCGCCATCGCACGGGGCGTGGGGATGCAGACGCAGGTCTATGTTGACCGCGCGCTGAATGCCGAGGTCTGGGATGTCGAGGGGCGCCGCTATATCGACTTTGCCGCAGGCATCGCAGTGGTGAACACCGGCCATTGCCACCCGCGTGTCATGGCGGCGGTCGAGGCGCAGTTGCACCGTTTTACCCATACCTGCCATCAGGTGCTGCCCTACGAGCCCTATATCCGGCTGGGCGAGCGGCTCAACGCGCTGGTGCCGGGCGATTTTGAAAAGCGGACGGTGTTTGTAACCACCGGCGCCGAGGCGGTCGAGAACGCGGTCAAGGTGGCGCGCTATGCGACCGGGCGGCAGGCCGTCATCGCCTTTGGCGGCGCATTTCACGGGCGGACCTTCATGGGGATGTCGCTGACCGGCAAGGTGCAGCCCTACAAGGCGGGTTTCGGCACGATGATGCCTGACATCTACCACGTGCCCTTTCCCATCGCGCTGCATGGCAGCACGACCGAACAGGCGATGGCGGCGATCGGGCAGTTGTTCAAGGCCGACCTCGACCCCGCGCGCGTGGCCGCGATCATCCTCGAGCCGGTGCAGGGCGAGGGTGGTTTCTACCCCGCGCCGGCCGAATTGATGCGCGCCATCCGCAAGCTCTGTGACGATCATGGCATCGTGATGATCGCCGATGAGGTGCAGACCGGCTTTGCCCGCACGGGCAAGCTGTTTGCGATGGAGCATTATGATGTGGCGGCCGACATCACCACGATGGCCAAGGGGCTGGCCGGTGGCCTGCCGCTCGCCGCGCTGACAGGCCGCGCGAGCATCATGGACGCGGCCGGACCCGGCGGGCTGGGCGGCACCTATGGCGGCAATCCGCTGGGGATCGCGGCCGCCAATGCCGTGCTCGACGTGATCGAGGAGGAGGGGCTCTGCGCGCGCGCCAACATGCTGGGTTCGCGGCTGCGCCAGCGGCTGGAAAGTCTGCGCGCCGAGGTGCCGCAGATCGCCGACATCCGCGGGCCGGGTTTCATGGTGGCGGTGGAGTTCAACCTGCCGGACGGCTCTGCGCCCGATGCGGCCTTTACCACGCGCGTGCGTGAGGCGGCGCTGGAGCGGGGGCTGATCCTGCTGACCTGCGGTGTCTATGGCAACGTGATCCGCTTTCTCGCGCCGATCACGATCCCCGACGAGGTGTTTGCCGAGGCGCTCGACGTCATCGAGGCCTCGGTCCGCGCGGCGCAGGGGTGAGGGCGGGGAAAGAATTTTCGTACGAAAATTCTTGGAGGATTTTTCGTACGAAAAATCCTGGCCTCCGGCGGGAGTATTTGAGGCACAGAGAAGCCAGGGATCAGTCCCTGGCGCGTTTGCTCATCAGGCGCGGGCCTGTGCAGTCGGCGCTGTAGGGAGCTTCGGTCTGCGCCTTGAACGGGGTTGAAGGCGGCACGCCCGAGCTTTCGATCCAGGCGCCGTCAAGGCAGAAATCCTGCGCATAATTGCCCGCGTTGAAACCGAAACCGGGGTTGCCGCAGTCTGTTGCTGTGCCGTCGGCGTTCCAGGCCTGGTCGATCGGGCCCGCGATCTGGGCGTCGGTCGGAAAGGTCATCGTGGCGGGGATATAGCGCAGATACCAGCTAGTCGCCGCCGTGCGCTGGGCGAGGTCCCAGGTGCCGATGAGTTGCCCGTCGTGGTAGCCCGAGATCTTGAACCGGGTCACGTCGGCCTCGGTCACCATGGGGCCGGCAAGCAGCGCGTCGGGAAACTCCATCGTGCCCGTCATCGTGTAGCCATTGCCGCCGACCCAGCAGAGATGGACCAGCGCGGCATCGGCCTGGGGCGCGGCAAGGGTGAGTGCGGTGGCGAGAAGGATCTGTTTCATGTGTTTTCCCTCAGGACATGGCCGGCGAGGTACAGCGACCCGCAGATCAGGATCCGAGCTTGCGGGGTCCGGTCGCGGATCGCCGAGATGGCCGCTTGCACGTTAGAGGTAGTCGTCACGCCGGTAAAGCCTGCCGCGATTGCCGCCGCTGCGGTATCATTGGCGGGGATAGAATTCGCCTCGCCGGGGATCGCGATGGCGGTGAGCGTTTCGGCCACTCCGGCGAGCGGGCGCAGGTAGCCGCCGATATCCTTGGTGTTGAGCATTCCGCAGATCAGGTGGAACGGCCGCCCTGGCATTTCGCGCAGTGCCTGGGCCAGAGTCTGGGCCAGCGCCACGCCGGCCGCGGGGTTGTGGCCTCCGTCAAGCCACAGTTCGGCCGGGCGGGCGAGGTCGGCCAGCGCGCCGCTGTCGAGCCGTTGCATCCGGGCGGGCCAGACTGCACCGGTCACGGCGGCCTCGCAGGCGGCGCCCTCCATGCCCAGCGCGCGCAGGGCCGCGATGGCGACGCCGGCATTGGTCACCTGATGTGGTCCGCGCAGCACCGGCAGCGGCAGGTCCAGCAATCCGTGGTCGTCCTGGTAGATCAGCCGTCCGCGTTCCACCCCCACATGCCAGTGCTGGCCATGCACCAGCAGCGGTGCGCCAAGGCGCGCTGCCCTGCGTTCGATCACGGCAAGCCCCGCGTCATGCTGCGGGCCCACGATGCAGGGAACGCCACGCTTGATGATCCCGGCCTTTTCACCTGCGATTTCGGTCAGCGTGTCGCCCAGATAGGACTGGTGGTCGAGGTCCACGGGTGTGATCACGGTCAGGCGCGGTGCGGCGATGACATTGGTCGCGTCAAGCCTGCCGCCCAGGCCGACCTCGAGCAAGGTCCAGTTTGCCGGGGTGTCGGCAAAGGCGGCGAAGGCCGCGCAGGTCGTGATCTCGAAAAATGTGATCGGGTCGGGCCCGTTGGCCACGACGCAGCGGTCGAGCAGCGCGGTGAGCGCCTCCTCCGAGATGATCTCGCCCGCCAGGCGGATGCGTTCGTGAAACCGCGCCAGATGCGGCGAGGTATAGGCATGCACGACGTCGCCAGCAGCCTCGAGTCCGGCGCGCATCATCGCCTGCGTGCTGCCCTTGCCATTTGTTCCCGCGATATGGATCACCGGGGGGAGCCGGTCCTGCGGATCGCCCAGCGCATGAAGCAGCCGCCAGACGCGGTCGAGCGTCAGGTCGATGACCTTGGGGTGAAGTGACATCATCCGGGCGAGGATGGCGTCGGATGTGGGCGCGGTCATGGGGCGGGCTGCGGCTCGGCGGATGTGGCAGAGGCGGCTGGGCCAGAAGCGGCTGGGCCAGAGGCGGCTGGACCGGAGTCGGCTGGACCGGATGCGGCTGGACCAGAAGCGGCTGGGTCAGAGGCTTCGGGGGCGGGCAGCTCGCCCTTGACCGGGGCGGTGGCACCGGTAAGCATCCGCAGGATCGCCACAAGCTCGTCCTTGAGTTTCGTGCGCGGCGTCACGCGGTCAAGCATCCCGTGGTCGAGCAGGTATTCGGCCCGCTGGAACCCTTCGGGCAGCTTTTCGCGGATCGTCTGTTCGATCACGCGAGGGCCTGCAAAGCAGATCAGCGCGCCGGGTTCGGCGATCTGCACATCGCCCAGCATCGCATAAGAGGCCGTCACGCCGCCGGTCGTCGGATGCGTCAGCACCACGATATAGGGCAGCCCGGCCTCCTTGAGCATTTCGACCGCCACCGTGGTGCGCGGCATCTGCATCAGCGACAGGATCCCTTCCTGCATCCGCGCGCCACCAGCGGCAGAGAACAGAACCAGCGGCCGCTTGAGCTTGATCGCGCGTTCGGCCGCCACGATGATGGCGTTACCGACATACATGCCCATCGACCCCGCCATGAAGCTGAAGTCCTGCGCGGCCGCAACGATGGGCGTGCGCCCCATCTCGCCCTCGGCCACCAGCATCGCCTCTTTCTCACCGCTCGCCTTGCGGGCGTCGCGGATGCGGTCCACGTATTTCTTCTGGTCGCGGAACTGCAACGGGTCGGCGATGGGTTCGGGCACCTTCACCTCGGTGAACACGCCGCCATCGAACAGCGCGGCAAAGCGTGCCCGCGGCGTGATCGGCATGTGATGGCCGCAGTTGGTGCAGACCTTGAGGTTGTCCGAGAGTTCGCGGTGAAACAGCATCGTGCCGCATTCCTCGCATTTGGTCCACAGGTTCTCGGGCACCTCGCGGCGAGAGAACAGCGAGTTGATCGTCGGACGGACGTAGTTCGAGATCCAGTTCATCGTCGTGTTCCCTGATATGGCTGAGCTGGATTTAAGCGCCAGTCCGTGGAAATGCAATCAGACAGGCCATGACAGGCCATGACAGGCCATGACAGGCCATGAAGGGCCATGACGGGCGATCCGGGGCAGAGCCGGGGGCACCCATGCTTGCAAGTGCGGCTTGCCCCAGAACGGCGGGCGACCTATCCCTGGCGGGGTTGATAGGGGCAGAGAGGGGCCGCCATGAGCATCGGCAAGACCGGGATCGCCGGGCCCCAGGCGGGCGGGCGCCAGTTGCATGGGGGCCGCTAGCGTGCGTCGCATCGGCCTCGTCGCGGCACTGGCCTTGCTGGCCGGTTGCGATGGCGATGTCGCGCCATCTGCCATGCCGCTGCTGGATGGGGCGGTCACGGCCCGGGGGCCGGACGGCTATTGTGTCGATCAGCGGGCCAGTCGCCCGGGATCGGGCTTTGCCGTCATGGCGGGCTGCGCGCTGATCTCGCCCTCCACGGTGATGCCGCAGACCGAGGGGCTCGTGACGATGCAGGTCGGCCCGGCGGGCAGCGCGACGGTCGCCGGCGCCGAGGCGTCGCTGGCGCAATTGCTGCGCGGCGCGGCCGGTGCGCAACTTCTCAGCGCGGCGGGGCGGGCCGATACGGTGCAGGTCGAACAGGTCGAGGCCGCGACCGGCGTTGTGATCGTGCGCTTTCGCGACCGCGCCCCGGCTGTGGTCGCGGGGCTCGAGCAGGCCGAATGGCGCGCGTTTCTCGACGTCAATGGCCATCTGACCACCATCGGCGTGCGCGGCCTTGCCCGTGCGCCCATGTCGCCAGACCGCGGGTTGCGCCTGCTGGAACAGGCGATCCGCGCGGTGCGCTCGGCCAATCCCGCGCCTATCGCATCCGCGGCGGGATAAGTTCGGCCGAGGTTGTTTCCTTTTGCGAAACAATTTGGCAGGTATTGTTTCGACGATACGCTCTGGGCACCGCGTGCCCCGATCCCGTCTGCGGGTTGAAAGTTGAACGATGGCACGACGTGGTTTCCGATTGATCGAGGGGCTTTTGCATCAGGGCGCCCTGCGGCGCTGGCGTGCCGCCGCGCAGGCCGCCCCCAAGGAAGAGCTGTCAACCCTGCGCAGCCTGCGCAACCGCGCGCGCCAGATGCGGCAAGTGATCGACGAAGTGACCTTTGTCGCCGAAAGCCGCCTCGCGCTGCCCCGGATCGGGTCGAGCGCCTTTCCCCGTCCGGCCGGCACCGACTGGTCGTGGCGCCCGCAGCTCTGGCGTGGCCCGCTGACACAAAAGGGCCTGTCCGGCGTGGCCAGCAAGACGACGATCGGCGATGAGGTCACGATCTTTCATGATTGCCGGATTTCGGAACTGACCTGGCGCCAGCTTCGCAATGTCCGCGAGGATGATCTTTCGCCCTTTGCGCTGCGAATGGATGTGTTCCGTTTTGACGGATCGTTCCTCAGCCTTGTGGTGGACATGCCCGAGGCGGCCTGCGCCGGGCTCAAGCGGCGCCACCTGATGCGGCTGGGCCTCACGGTCGATCTGGAAAAGCCGCTGGAGATTTTTGCCCGACTCAACATCAAGCATGGCCCCAACACCGAACAGATCGTGCGCGAGATGCCGCTGCACGAGGCCGAGGTGTTTGTCGAGTTTGACCTCGCCTATACCAAGCTCAATGAAAAGCGGGTGGACAGGATGTGGGTCGATCTGATCTTTGAGGGGCCCGAGATGAACCAGATCACGCTGCGCGACGTGACCTTTGCCCGCTATCCGCGCGCCGAACTCTGACCGGGGACGCTACCGATGCCTGACATGACCCTGACACGCACAAGGCTGCTCGCGGGCCAGTGGGAGGCCGTGCTGAGCGCCCCTGACGGCGCCCGCCCCGAGATTGCGGTCACGCATCTGGGTCGCGCGCTTGCCGGGGTCGAGGTGACGCAGACCGAAGAGGCCGGTCAATGGCTGCTGCGTGTGCCCGTCCCGCTCGAGGCGATCGCGGACGGCGTGCAGACCTTTGTCATCACCGATGCCGCGACGGGCGCGCAACTCGACAGTTTCACGATCATCGCGGGCGAGGCGCTGGCCGAGGATCTGCGCGCCGAAATCGACCTCCTGCGCGCCGAGTTGGACATGCTCAAGCGCGCCTTTCGCCGCCATTGCGTCGAGACCGCTGTCTGACGCGGCGTCTGACGCGGCGTCGGGCGTGACCGGCCCAGCGATCTGGCGCAGATTGTCGCCAAGAGGGGGACCATCATGACCGAATTTCCGCATCTTCTCGCGCCGCTCGACCTGGGCCATGTGACCCTGCCCAACCGGGTGCTGATGGGGTCGATGCACACCGGGCTCGAGGAGACCGGCGATTGGAACCGCGTGGCCACCTTTTACGCCGAACGCGCGGCGGGCGAGGTCGCACTGATGGTCACGGGCGGCATGGCGCCCAACCGCGAGGGCGGCGTCTTTGCCGGTGCGGCGGGGCTGTTCACGGACCGCGACATCGCCAATCACCGCATCGTCACCGGCCGCGTACATGATGCCGGCGGGCGCATCGCGATGCAGATCCTGCATGCGGGCCGCTATGCCTACAGCCCCGAATGCGTCGCGCCCAGCGCGCTGAAATCGCCGATCAGCCCCTTTGCCCCCCGCGCGCTGGATGCCCAGGGGATCGAGAAGCAGATCGCCGACATCGTCACCGCCGCCGCCCGCGCCCGCGAGGCCGGCTATGACGGGGTCGAGGTGATGGGGTCGGAGGGGTATTTCCTCAACCAGTTCCTCGTCACCCATACCAACCGCCGCGAGGACGATTGGGGCGGCAGCTATGCCAACCGGATGCGCCTGCCGGTCGAGGTCGTGCGCCGGGTGCGCGCGGCGGTCGGGCCTGACTTCATCATCATTTACCGCATCAGCCTGATCGACCTGATCCCCGACGGGTCGAGCTGGCCCGAGGTCGTGCAACTGGCCCGCGCGATCGAGGGGGCCGGCGCCAGCATCCTCAACACCGGCATCGGCTGGCACGAGGCGCGGGTGCCGACCATCGTGACCTCGGTGCCGCGCCGCGCCTTTGCATGGGTCACGAAAAAGCTGATGGGCGAGGTCGCGATCCCGATCATCACGTCAAACCGCATCAACACCCCTGCCGTGGCCGAGGCCGTGCTGGCCGAGGGCTGTGCCGACATGGTAAGCATGGCGCGCCCCTTTCTCGCCGATGCGCAGTTCGTGGCCAAGGCGCGGACCGGCCGTGCCGCCCAGATCGCGCCATGCATCGCCTGCAACCAGGCCTGTCTGGATCATACCTTCAGCGGCAAGCTCACCTCCTGCCTCGTCAACCCGCGCGCCTGCCACGAGACCGAGCTTGTCATCGCGCCTGCCGCCACGCCGCTTTCGGTGGGTGTCGTCGGCGCCGGGCCTGCCGGGCTTGCTGCCGCGCTGACAGCCGCCGCGCGCGGCCATCGCGTGACGCTCTACGACAAGGCGGCCGAGGTCGGTGGGCAGCTCAACCTCGCCAAACAGGTGCCGGGCAAGGAAGAGTTTCACGGTCTCACGGCCTATTTTGCCACCATGGTTGCGGCGGCGGGCATCACCTTGAGGCTGGGTGTCGCGGTGGGGGAGGATGACCTCGCCAGCCATGACACGGTCATCATCGCCACTGGCGTGTTGCCGCGCGACCCCGCGATCCCCGGCCAGGACCTGCCCCATGTGCGCAGCTACATCGACGTGCTGCGCGGCGCGCCGGTCGGCCCGCGCGTGGCGGTGATCGGCGCGGGGGGGATCGGCTTTGACGTGGCCGAATACCTTGTGACCGGCGAGAGCCCGACCGAGAGCCTGCACGACTGGCTCGCCGAATGGGGCGTGGCCGACCCTGATGAGGCGCGTGGCGGCCTCGCGCCCGCCGGCCCGCAGCCCGCGGCCCCACTGCGGCAGGTGACGCTCTTGCAGCGCAAGGCCGAGAAACTGGGCCGCAGGCTGGGCAAGACCACCGGCTGGATCCACCGCGCCGCGTTGCAGATGAAGGGGGTCGAGATGATCGGCGGCGTGAATTACGACCGCATCGACGCCGATGGCCTGCATGTGAGCTTTGGCGAGGGCCACGAAAACCCGCGCCTGATTGCCGCCGATACCATCGTGCTCTGCGCGGGCCAGGTGCCCGCACGCAGGCTCGCCGATGCGCTCATCGCGCGGGGGCGCGCGGTGTATGTGATCGGCGGCGCCGATGTCGCGGCCGAGCTTGACGCGAAACGCGCCATCGACCAGGGCACGCGGGTCGCCGCCGCGCTTTAGCCGCTATTCCGCCTGTCGCTGGCGCGGGTTCGCCTTGGCCAGCGCCTGTCGCAGGGCCGCGAAACTCGCCGGTGTGCCGCGCGGCTCGCGCAGGGTGAGGAACCGCTCGAGCGCCGGCTGGCAGGCGATGGCCGCGTCGATCGCTGCGTCGCTGCCCGGCGTGTAAAGGCCAGAGCGGATCATCAGCGCGGCCCGGTCAAAGGTGCCCAGATGGCTGCGCGCCTCGCCGATCAGCGCGTTTTCCTGCACACTCGCCACATCGGGCAGCGAGCGTGACACCGACCGCAGCAGGTCCACCGCTGGAAACTGCCCGCGTTCTGCGATGGCACGGTCCAGCACCACATGCCCGTCGAGCACCCCGCGCAGCATGTCAGCCACGGGTTCGTCCATATCCGACCCGGCGACGAGCACCGAATAGATCGCCGTGATGTCGCCCGCCTCCCCGCTGCCCGGTCCCGCGCGTTCGCACAGCCCCGCGATGGCCGGCCCGGTCGAGGCCGGATAGCCGCGAAGCGACGAGGGCTCTCCCGCAGCGATGGCGATCTCGCGATGCGCCTCGGCAAAGCGCGTGACCGAATCGAGCAGCAGCAGCACCTGCCGCCCTGCATCGCGGAAATGTTCGGCCACGGCCGTTGCGGCCAGCGCGCATTTGCGCCGCACTTGCGGTGCACGGTCCGATGTGGCCGCCACGACGACCGACCGCGCCATGCCGTCGGGGCCCAGCACCTCTTCCACAAAATGGCGCAGCTCGCGTCCCCGCTCGCCCACCAGCCCGATCACGATCACATCGGCTTCGACCTGCCGGGCAAGGTCGGCGAGCAGCGTGGATTTGCCCACGCCAGAGCCCGCAAAAAGCCCGATCCGCTGCCCCCGCGCGAGCGGGAGGAGCGTGTTGAACAGGGCAAACCCGGTCTCGACCCGCGCGCCCATGGCGCGGCGGTCATGCGGGGCAGGGGGGGCCGCGCGCAACCGGCGCGGCACAAGTCCGGGCAGCAGCGGCGCCCCGTCAAGCGGCCGCCCGTCCGGGTCGATCACCCGCCCGATCCAGTCGTCATGCGGCGCAAAGACCAGCGGCGGCATCAGCCGCGCGGGATCGCCCAGCAGGACGCCATCGGCCGGCCCCTCGGGCAGCAGATGCACCAGATCCCCTTCGGCCAGCACGACCTCGGCGCCCAGATGACCGCCATGGTGCAGGACCAGCACCTGATCCCCCAGACGGGCGAGGCTGGACAGGCCCGCGACCGTGATCCGGTTGCCCGAGGCGCCGACAACCCGCCCCTGCCGATACCGCATCTGCGTCCGGCGCAGAGCCGTCGTCACCCGCGCCATCACCTGTGCCGTCATCGCATGTTCCTCTTTTGTGCGACGGCCTTCTGCCGACAACCCCTTCTTAAGGAATCAGGGTTAAGGCTTGATTGAAGCCAATCGAGGGAGAAGCCCCGATGTACCAGAACCTAGACTTGTTCCGGACAGCAGATGCCATGGCGCGCCACGCAGGCGCCCGTCAGGCCGTTGTTGCCGAGAATATCGCGAATGCCGATACGCCGGGCTACCGCGCCCGCGAAATCGGCGCCTTTGCCGAAACCTATCGCGATCATCCGGTCATGGCCTTGCGCACCACGCGCCCGGGCCATGTGCACAGCGCGCCGATGGCCAGCGCGGCGCGCGCCCACCTGTCTGATGCCGAACGCTCGCCCAATGGCAACTCGGTCTCGCTCGAAATCGAGATGCTGCACGCGGTCGAGGTGCAGCGCGAACATTCCCGTGCGCTGGCGATCTACCGCCATGCGCTGGGTGTCATCCGCACATCGCTGGGACGCTAGATCATGCCTGATTTTTCCGATGCCCTCAATGTCGCCGCCAGCGGTATGCGCGCCCAGGCGACCCGCCTGCGCCACGTGTCCGAGAATATCGCCAACACCGACACTCCCGGCTACCACCGCAAGACGGTGACGTTCCGCGCGGTGGTGGATGGTGGCGACCGCTCTGGCGAGGTCGAGGCCGGGCGTGTCCGGCTCGACCGCACAGCGTTGCAAAAGATCTACGACCCCGCCCATCCGCTGGCCGATGCCACGGGCCATTACGACGGGTCCAACGTGAACCTCCTCGTTGAAATCGCCGACGCCCGCGAGGCGCAGCGCAGCTACGAGGCCAACCTCAAGATGTTCGATCAGATCCGGCAGATGTCCAATGCCCTGATGGATCTGCTGCGCAAATAAGGAGCCCCACCCATGGAAGCACTGACCTCGATCGTCGCCGACCGCTATGCCGCGTCCAAACTCGCGACCGCACCCCAGCCCGGCGCTGGCGGCGGCTCTGCCTTTGTCAACGCGGCGCTCGATTTTGCCGCGACCCTGCAACAGGGTGAGCAGACGGCCTTGGCGGCGATGACCGCCGGCGCCGACCCCCACGCGCTCGTTCAGGCGCTCGCGCAGACCGAACTTGCCGTCGAGACGGCGGTCACGATCCGCAACAAGGTGGTCGAGGCCTACCAGGAAATCCTGCGGATGCCGGTGTAGAAGATGTCCGAATCGCTGTTCTACGACACCTTGCGCCAGGGCCTCTGGATCGCCGCCATCACCGCGGCGCCGATCCTGACTGTCGCGCTTTTCGCGGGTCTCGTCATCGGCCTCTTTCAGGCGCTGACCTCGATCCAGGAGATGACCCTGACCTTTGTGCCAAAGCTGTCGGCGATCCTGCTCGTGTTCTGGATGACGATGGGCTTCATGACCGAAACGCTGGTCTCCTATTTCCGCGACACGCTCGTGCCGATCATCGCGGGGGTCTGAACCATGGATAACGCAACCTATACGACCCTTACCCGCCAGTCGGGCCTGATGCGCGAAATGCGCAATGTTGCCAACAATATCGCCAATGCCTCGACCACGGGTTTTCGCGCCGAGGGGCTGATATTTTCGGAATATGTGAGCGCGCTGGGCCCCGGCACGCCGTCGCTGTCGATGGCGACCGCTAACGTGCGCGACACGGTGATGACCCAGGGCACGCTGGCGCAGACCGGCGGCCCCTTCGACCTCGCCATCGAGGGCGACGGGTTCTTTCTGATCGAGACGCCGCAGGGCCAGCGGCTCACGCGTGCCGGCAGTTTCACCCCCAATGCCGATGGCGATCTGGTCACGCCTGACGGCTACCGCGTTCTGGATGCCGGCGGCGCGCCGGTGTTTGTGCCGCAGGGCGTGGGCAATATCGGCATCGCGCCCGATGGCACCATTTCCGCAGATGGCGCGCCGATCGGTCAGGTCGGTCTGGTGACGCCCACCGACCCCGGCGCCATGATCCGCGAGGATGGCGTGCGTTTTCGCGCCGACGCGGGCTTTGGCCCGGCCGAAGGCGGGCGCATCGTCCAGGGCTTTCTCGAAGGGTCGAATGTCGATCCCGTGCTGCAGATCGCACGCATGATCGAGGTGCAGCGCGCCTACGAGCTGGGCCAGAGCTTCATGGACAAGGAGGACGAGCGGATCCGCAGCGTGATCGCCGCGGTGGGGCGCTAGGCCGCTCACCACCGGGCCCCGAGGCCGAACAGACCAGCGGGCCGAAAGGTCCATCATAACAGGAGAACAGGCAGAATGCGTGCCCTTCAGATTGCGGCTGCCGGCATGACCGCGCAGCAGATGCGGGTCGAGGTCATCTCGAACAACCTCGCCAACATGAACACCACCGGCTACAACGCGCGGCGCGCCGAGTTCGCCGATCTTCACTATCAGCAGATGGCGCGTCCCGGCACCATCAACGCCTCCGACGGCACCGTTCTGCCCACCGGTGTGCAGCTCGGCCTCGGTGTGCGCGCCAGCTCGGTCTCGATGATGCTGGCACAAGGGGCGCTGGCGGCCACCGGTGGCGACCTTGATGTGGCGATCGAGGGGCAGGGCTACCTCGAGGTGACGCTGCCCGACGGCCGCCCCGCCTATACGCGCGACGGCGGGCTGAAACTCACCGGCGACGGGCTGATCGTGACCGCCGACGGCTATCCGGTGGCACCCGACATCACCATCCCGCGCGACGCGCGTTCCGTGTCGATCAATGCCGAGGGTGAGGTCTATGCCTATTTCAACGACCGCGTCGATGCGGAGTTCCTGGGCCAGTTCACCCTTTCGGGCTTCTCCAACCCCAAGGGGCTCGAGGCGATCGGGTCCAACCTGTTTGTCGAGACCGCGGCCTCTGGCCCCTCGGTCATCGCCACGCCGGGGCAGGACGGGCTCGGCATGCTGCGGCAGGGCTATCTCGAGGACAGCTCCGTCGATCCGGTGCGCGAGGTTACCGACCTGATCGAGGCGCAGCGGGGATATGAGCTCAACTCCAAGGTGATCAGCGCCGCCGACCAGATGCTGGGCGCGATGGTGCAGATCAGATGATCCGTGCCGCCGCCCTCCTTCTCCTGCTCGCCGCTCCGGCCTTTGCCGATGTGGTGGTGGCTGTCCGCACGATCCCGGCGCAGAGCATCATCGGCCCGGACGATGTCGCGTTGCGCGCAATGGACGTGCCCGGCGGCATCGACGACCCGCAGCTCATCATCGGGATGGAGGCGCGCGTGGCGCTTTATGGCAACCGCCCGGTGCGGCCCGCCGATGTCGGCTTTCCGGCGACCATCTCGCGCAACCAGATCATCACGCTGGTGTTCCAGCGCGACGGGCTGATGATCTCGACCGAGGGCCGCGCGCTCGACCGGGCCGGGCCCGGCGACCTGATCCGCGTGATGAACCTCGCCTCCCGCAACACCGTCACCGCCCGCATCGGCGCGGATGGCGCCGGCTATGTCTCTCCCTGAGGATATCCCATGACCAGACTGACCGCCTTGCTTGCCATCCTGGTGCTGCTCTCGGCCTGTGGCCGCATGTCCGACATCGGCCGCGCACCTGAATTCACACCGCCCATTTCCGGGGTCGAGCGCACCGCGATGGTGACCTACGGCCTGCCGCAGGCGATCGACTCTGCGCCGCTGCTGCCCACGACCGCCTCGCTCTGGACCGGCGAGCGCGGCTCGCTTCTGGGTGACCGGCGCGCGGTGCAGCGCGGCGACATCCTCACCGTGGTGATCGAGATCAACGACAGCGCGCAGATCTCGAATTCGTCTGACCGCTCGCGGTCCGCCTCGCAGCAGATGGCGGTGCCGCAGCTTCTGGGCATCCCGCAGCGCATCAACGAGGTGCTGCCCGACGGCGCGAGCATGAATACCGCGGTGCAGCTCAATTCCTCCAGCGTGGCGGCCGGCGATGGATCGGTCCGGCGGTCCGAAAAGCTCACGCTGCGGGTGGCGGCCACGATCATCGACGTGCTGCCCAACGGCGTGCTCTCGATCGAGGGCAGCCAGGAGGTGCGCGTGAACTTCGAATTGCGCGAGCTGATCGTCAGCGGCTACGTGCGCCCCGCCGACATCACCCGCCAGAACGAGATCACCTATGACAAGATCGCCTCGGCCCGCATTTCCTACGGTGGGCGCGGCCAGATCAGCGACATGCAACAGCCCCGCTATGGCCAGCAGGCCGCCGAAATCCTCCTGCCATTCTGACGCGCCGTTCCGAAAGGGTCCGCCATGCGTATGCTCATTCCTGTGATCCTGCTCCTGCTCGGTATCGGTGGGGGTGTCGGTGCGGCGAAGTTCCTGCTGCCGCCTCCCGAAGAGGCCGCAATGGCCGACATCGCCGCGGCCCCCTGCGGCGATGTGCCGGCCGCCGACCACGCACCGTCCACCGCCGAGACGGGTCATGATGCGCCGGCCGGCGATGCCGCCGCGCGGGAATATGCCCTCATGAACAACCAGTTCGTCGTGCCGGTGGTCGAAAACGGCCGTGTTGCCGCGATGGTCGTGCTGTCGATCAGTGTCGAAGTTGCCGCCGGCACCACGGACAAGGTCTTTGCCGCAGAGCCAAAGCTGCGCGATGTGTTCCTGCAGACCCTTTTCGACCACGCCAACAACGGCGGCTTCGAGGGTGCCTTTACCAATGCCACCAACATGCGCAACCTGCGCGCCGCGCTGCGGGTCGTGGCGCGCGACATTGTCGGGCCCGATGTCTCGGACGTGCTGATCATCGACATCCTGCGTCAGGATGTCTGACATGCGCAGGCCACTCTGGCTGGTCCTCGCCGCAGCGCTTGCCGGCCCGCTGTCTGCCGACCCTTCGGATCTCTGTATCGCCGTGGCCCAGGATGCCGCCCGGCTCAGCGGCGTGCCGCTCTCCGTCCTGATCGCCATCACCCAGACCGAAACCGGCCGGACCGAGGGCGGCCAGACCCGGCCCTGGCCCTGGACCGTCAACATGGAGGGTGAGGGCCACTGGTTCGACACCCGCGAAGAGGCGTTGGCCTATGCCAATGCGCAATACGCGCGCGGCGCCCGCAGCTTTGACGTGGGCTGTTTCCAGATCAACTACCGCTGGCATGGTGAGAACTTCACCACGATCGACCAGATGTTCGACCCGCTCGCCAATGCCACCTATGCCGCGCAGTTCCTGCTGCGCCTGCACGGCGAAACCGGCGACTGGTCAAAGGCGGCCGGGGCCTTCCATTCCCGGACCGAGGAATATGCGACACGCTACCGCGCCCGGTTCGACAGCCTGCGCAGCGCGGCCATTTCCGCCGGGGCTGACAATGGCAGCTATCCCGTGGCCGACGCGGCGCCTGTCCAGGTTGCCCGCAGCGACGCGCGCGGACAAGCGGCCCTCCTGCCCCGGACCAACACCTTTCCCTTGCTGCAACCGCGCGATGGCGCCCGCGCGCTGGGTTCGCTCGTGCCGCTGACCACAGGAGGCTGACCGATGCCGATGATGACCCTGCGCGCCGTGTTCCAGCCCACCGTCCTGCTCGCGCTCGCGCTCATGGCGATCATCGTGATGATGATCCTGCCGATGCCGTCCTGGGTGCTCGACCTCGGGCTTGCCGCCTCTTTCGCGCTGGCGATCCTGATGTTCACTGTCACGCTCTTCATCGAACGCCCGCTCGACTTTTCGGCCTTTCCGACCGTGCTGCTCGCCTCGCTGATGCTGCGGCTGTCGCTCAACGTTTCGTCCACCAAGCTGATCATCGGCGAGGGGCATACCGGCACCGGCGCCGCCGGCGAGGTGATCGAGGGTTTTGCGATGTTCGTGATGGGCGGCTCGGTGCTGCTGGGCCTCGTCGTCTTTGGCGTGCTGCTGATCGTCAATTTCATCGTGATCAACAAGGGCGCGACCCGGATGGCCGAGGTCGGCGCGCGTTTTGCGCTCGACGCGATGCCGGGCAAGCAGCTTGCCATCGACGCCGACATGTCGGCGGGCGCCATCGACCATGCCGAGGCCAAGGCGCGGCGCGAGCTGGAACAGGCCGAGACGACGTTCTTCGGCTCGCTCGACGGCGCGTCGAAATTCGTCAAGGGGGATGCGGTCGCGGGGCTGCTCATCACCGCGCTCAACCTCGTCGTGGGCCTCATCATCGGCACGGTCATGCACGGGATGCCCCTGGGCCAGGCGTTCGAGACCTATGCCATCCTCACCGTGGGCGACGGGCTGGTGAGCCAGATCCCCGCCGTCATCATCTCCATCGCCTCCGCGCTCTTGCTGGCGCGCGGCGGGGCCAAGGGCGCGGCCGACCTCGCCATCGTGGCGCAGCTTGGCCGTTATCCCGCGGCGCTGGGCACCGTGGCGCTGCTGATGGGGCTCTTTGCGCTGGTCCCCGGACTTCCCTTTGGGCCCTTCATGCTGGGGGCCGCGATCCTCGGCGGCGCGTCCTGGCTCGGACAGCGCACGGCCGGCCTGGCGCGCGCAGCCGATGCCGAGGCCGCGGCCCGTCCGGTTGCCGCCGCCAAGGCCTCGCTGGGCGACCTGCTCGACCTCGACGATATCCATGTCGAATTCTCACCGGACCTTGTCGAGATGGTTCTGGATGCGGGGACAGGGCTGGACGCGCGGATCGGCAACATGCGCAGCCATGTCGCCACGACCTATGGCCTGCTGCTGCCCGAGATCCGGCTCACCGACAATGCGGCGCTCCCGCCCGGCACCTATGTCGTGCGCGTGCAGGGGGTCGAACAGGCGCGCGACGTGTTGCGCCCTGGGCGGGTGCTTGCGCTCATCTCCGGGCCGGTCGATCCCGCGCTCGGCGGCGAGGATGTCAAGGAGCCCGTCTATGGCGCGCCTGCCCGCTGGATCGGGTCCGACAGGCAGGAGGCTGCCGCGCTGGGCGGTCTGACCACCGTTCTGCCCGCAGAGGTGATGGCCACCCACCTGCTCGAGATCATCAAGCGGAACTTTGCCCGGCTGCTCACGCTCAAGGCGCTGCGGCGGCTGCTCGACGAAATGGTCAACCTCAGCGACCAGTCGCGCGCCACGGCCAACCGCAAGATGCTGGACGAGTTGATGCCGGACAAGGTTCCCGTCGATGCGCTCTTGTCCGTGCTGCGCCTGCTGCTCGACGAACGGGTGTCGATCCGCAACATGCCGCTCATCCTCGAGGCGGTCGCCGAAGGGCGGCAGATCCACACCACCGCCGAAGGGATTGCGGAACATGTGCGCCAGCGGCTGGGTTTTCAGCTTGTGGCCGAGTTGCGCAGGCCCGATGGCACCATCCCGCTCGTGCAGCTTGCCCCGGAATGGGAGGATACCTTTGCCACCTACCAGATCAACGCCGAGCGCGGCGGTGGCGACGTGGCCCTGCCGCCCGAAGAGTTCAACCGCCTCGCCACCGCGATTTCCGATAAACTCGGCCGCGCGGCCGAAAACGGCAGCTATCCCGCGCTGGTCACATCGACCCGCCGGCGCCGGTTTCTGCGCACGGTGCTGATGGCCAAGGGGATCGCCAATCCGGTGCTGTCCTTCGAAGAGATCGGCGTGAACGCGCGCCCGGCGCTGGTGGGGCTGGTGGCCGCATGATCGACACGCTTGCAGCACTGGTGCCGATCGGCCAGGAGGCGCTCTGGGCCGGTTTTGTCGTATTCCTGCGGATCGGCGCGATGCTGGCGCTCGTCCCCGCCTTTGGCGAGCAATCGGTCCCCGCGCGGCTGCGGCTGGTGCTGGCGCTGGCGTTTTCGCTGGTCGTGCTGCCGGCCGTTGCCCCCACGCTCGCGCCGCCCCCGTCAGAGCCTGCGCGCCTGTTGTTGCTGGTGGCGGCAGAGGTGCTCGCCGGGCTGTTCTTTGGCATCATGCTGCGGCTCTTTGTGCTCGCTTTGCAGATGGCCGGCACCATCGCGGCGCAGTCCACCTCGCTGTCGCAGCTTTTTGGCGGCGGCGCCGGTGTTGAGCCGGCCCCTGCGATAGGTCACCTGCTGGTAATTGCCGGGCTGGCGCTGCTCACCATCCTGGGCCTGCATGTGCGTCTTGCCGCCTTCATGATCGAGACCTATGCCCTGATCCCGCCCGGCACCCTCCCCGGTGCCGCGCTGGTCGCACAGGCCGGCCTGCAGGAGGTCACGCGCGCATTCTCGCTCGCCTTTACCCTGGCCGCACCCTTTGTCATCGCCTCGCTGATCTACAACGTCACGCTCGGCGTCATCAACCGCGCCATGCCACAGCTCATGGTGGCCTTTGTCGGGGCGCCGGCGATCACGGCGGGTGGTCTGCTTTTGCTGCTGGTCTCGGCGCCGATCCTGCTGGACATCTGGGGCGATGGCCTGCTCGCCTTTCTCGAAAGCCCGTTCGGTGACCTGCCATGAGCGGTGAGGACGACGACAGCGACAAGCAATACGAAGCCTCGCAGAAAAAGCTCGACGATGCGCGGCAGAAGGGCGATTTCGCCCGCTCGGCCGACCTCACCACGGCGGCGGGCTATGGTGGCTTCCTGCTGGCGGCGGTAGCGCTCGGCGGCACCTCGCTGCTCGGGGCGGGCACCGTGCTGGCCTCGCTGCTTGAGCAGGCGGCGGGGCTGTCCGGCCAGATCTTTTCCGGCATTGGCCCGGATCCGGCACTCGCGGGGATGGCGCTGCAACTGGGCGCGAGGCTGGCCCCCTGGTTTGCGCTGCCCGCCGGGCTGGCGTTGTTGTCGATCATCGCACAGCGCGGCTTTGTCTTTGCGCCCAGCAAGCTGGAGCCGAAACTCTCGCGCATCTCGGTGATCTCCAATTTCGGGCAGAAATTCGGTCGCACGGGACTGTTCGAATTCGCCAAGAGCCTGGTCAAGCTGATCATCTATTCGGCGGTGCTCGGCATTTACCTGCAGTTCCAGATGCCGCGCATCATCGCCAGCCTCTACCTGACGCCCGCGATGGTCACGGTCGAGCTCTTGCGCCTGTGCCTCGGTCTGTTCGGCCTCGTGCTGGTGGTGGCCTTCGCGCTGGGCGGGATCGACATGGTGTTCCAGATCGGCGAGCACCAGCGCAAGAACCGGATGTCGCGCAAGGAACTGATGGACGAGATGAAGCAGTCCGAAGGCGACCCCGCGATGAAACAGCAGCGCCGTCAAAGAGCGATCGACATTGCGATGAACCAGATGTTGTCGGACGTGCCGCGTGCCGATGTGATCATCGTCAACCCCACCCACTATGCGGTCGCGCTGGAATGGGACCGCGCGTCCGGCCGTGCACCGGTCTGCATCGCCAAGGGCGTGGACGAGATCGCCGCCCGGATCCGCGAAATCGCGGTCGAAAACGCGATCCCGATCCATTCCGACCCGCCAACCGCGCGGGCGCTGCATGCGGGTGTCGAGATCGGCGAGGAGATCGGGCGCGACCATTACGCCGCCGTCGCCGCTGCGATCCGCTTTGCCGAGGCGATGCGGCAAAAGGCGCGGGCGCGATGACCGGTCGCCCGGCCGACCTCGCGGCGCTGGCGCAGCTGGCCGAGGCCGTCTTTGCCGCGCGCCAGGCGGGGATGGCGCGGCTGCGCCAGCACGAGACGCGGCTGCGCGGGCATATCGACGACCTCGAGAGCCGCAAGCGGGCGGCCTTTGCCGCGCTTGCGGGGGATGACATGGCGCTGCGGGCTGGGGTCGATGTGCTGTTTCACGACTGGGTCAACAGCCGGACAGAGGCGCTCCAGCGCGAGCTTGCCCTGACGCTCGCCGATCAGGCCCGCGCCCGCGCCGGCCTTGCCGAGGCATTCGGACGCAGCCAGGCTGCGGCGGCGCTGCGTGACGATGCGCAGACCCGTCGCGCCCGCGACATCCTGCGCCGCCAGGAAAGGGGATGAAGTCAGAACGGGGGATGAAGTCAGAACGGGGGATGAAGTCAGAACGGGGGATGAGGTCAGCGCGGGGGCAGGCCGCGAAACCCGGCCTCGGCCATCAACGCATCAGACCGCGCCTCGATCTCGGCTTCGAGCCGCGCCATGAAGTTGGGAGTCTTTAGACCGGCAGGGATACGCGGCAGGAACTCGACCACCGCCAGCCCCGGCTTGCGGTAGATCCCCTTGCGCGGCCAGAACACGCCAACATTGCAGGCGACCGGCACGCAATCCTGCGCGAGCTCTTGATAAAGAACCCCTGTGCCGATCTTGTAGGGCGCCCTGACCCCCGGCGCGATCCGCGTGCCCTGCGGAAAGATGATGAGCTGCCCGGCCTGCGCGCGCCCCGCCGCGACATCGGCGACCATCTGCTTGATCGCGGCGCCCCGCTTGCCCCGGTCCACCGGCACACAGCCGATGCGCAGCGCGTATTGGCCCAGGATCGGCGCCCAGATCAGCTCTTTCTTCATGATGAACTTGCCGCGGGGGATGGCGGAAAAGATCATGATGATGTCGAGGAAGGACTGGTGTTTCGCCGCCACCAGCACTTCGTCGGTCGGGGGCGCGCCGCGCACTTCGGTCCGCAGGCCGATCATCCAGCCTGCGGTCCAGCGCACCCAGCGGCAATAGGCGTGGCAGGCGGCAAGCGCGCCGGCCCGGCTGACGATCGCCCAGGGCAGGAACACGATGGCGATGGGCAGCATCGCGAAATACATCTGCCCCACGAAAACGAGCGACCGCAGCCAGCGCCAGGCATATGTCATGACTGCTCCTTGAGTGACCGCAGCGCGGCGGCGCGGGTCGCGGCAAAGGCCACGAGTGCCGCCAGAGGCGGGATCAGCAGCGGCAGCACCCAGTGCCAGCCGGAAAAACCGAGCCCGGTGAGAAACCCGCCCGCGACATCGGCGTCGGGCAGCAACAGGACGGCGAGCATCCCCGCGACCGTCCCCACCGCCGCACCCGACAGCGCGCGCAGGGTGAAACGGCGGACAAAAGCGCGGGCGATATAGACATCGCGGGCGCCCACCAGCCGCAACACCCGGATCACCTGCGCATTGGCCGACAGCGCCGCCTGCGCCGCCAGCGTGATCATTGCGGCGGTGGCGGCGGCGATCAGCCCGATGGCCAGCCAGCCCAGCACCCGCAGCCGCCCCGCCGCTGCGACCAGCGGCTCGCGCCACCGGGTATGGTCGTCAAGCAACGCGCCCGGCACTTCGGCCTGCAACCGCGCGCGCAGGCCGATGGCGTCATAGCCTTCGCCGGTCTCCACGATCTCGATCAGTTGCGGGATCGGCAGGGTCTCGACCGGCAGGTCGGGTCCGAACCACGGCTCGAGCAGGTCGCGCTGTTCGTCGGCTGTCAGCGCGCGCGCCTCGGCCACGCCGGGCGTCGTTTGCAACAGGCGCAGCGCGGCCTGCGTCTGCGCCGCCATCTGGTCGGCGGGCGCCGAGATGCGCAGGGTCGAGGTCCGGGCAAGCTCGGCCGCCCAGCGGTCGGCGAGCCGCCCTGTCGCCAGCGACAGCGCCAGCGCAAAGACCGCGAGAAAGGCCATCGCGCCCGCCGCGAACACCGTGAGTTGCGCGGTAAACCCGGTCGGCGGCACGGCACGGTCGGCCTGCTTGTCGCCCGCCACCAGCGACAGCGCCATGCCCAGCGTGTTGCCGGCCCGGACCCTCACAGGTCCACCCCCGCCGATTGCAGCCGCCCGCCGCGCAGCCGCAGCACCCGTGCCTGCACCTGCGCCTTGGCCGCGCGGATGAGGTTGAGGTCATGCGTGGCGACCAGCACCGCCTTGCCCATGCGGTTGAGTTCGATCAGCAGCGTGAGCAGGCGCTGCGACATCTCCCAGTCGATATTGCCGGTAGGCTCGTCCGCGAGGATCACATCGGGCGACATGATGACCGCCCGCGCCAGCGCCGCGCGCTGCCTCTCGCCACCCGACAGTTGCGGCGGCAGTTGCCCGGCCTGCGCCGTCAGCCCGACCCAGCCCAGCAGATCCGCCAGATCCTGCGCCGCGTCGCCCTTGCGCCCGGCCACGGTGAGCGGCAGGGCCACATTCTCGGCCAGCGGCAGATGGTCGAGAAACTGGCAGTCCTGATGCACGACGCCGATCCGCTGGCGCGCGAGGGCGACCATGTCGCGGTCCATCGCGCGTGCATCTGCCCCAAAAAGCAGCACTTCGCCCGATGACGCCGTCAATTCACCATAGCAGAGCTTGAGTAGGGTGGTCTTGCCTGCGCCCGACGGACCGGTCAGAAAATGGAAGGAACCGGGCCCAAGCACGAGCGACAGGTCGGAGAAAAGCTCTGCCCCGCCATAACTATAGGCCACATTGCGTAGCTCGATCACCGGCCACCCCCATATCTACGTCCCCTTGTGCCGAAATCGGTCACAGGTTTCAATGACGCTGGCAGCGGCGGATGTCGCTTATCCTTGGCGATTGCGCGGATCATTGCTAGATTGTTAACAAGAGTTGCGGGAAAACCGGCAACCTTGGGGCAGAGGGACTGGAAAATGCGGCTGATCTGCCCGAATTGCGGTGCGCAATACGAGGTTGCCGATGACGTGATCCCGGCGGCCGGTCGGGATGTCCAGTGCTCGAACTGCGGCCACACCTGGTTCGAGACGCCCGGCGCCTCTGCGGCCGCCGAGGAGGGGCGCGGTGTCGCGTCGCGCGCCCGTGAACCGCAGCCCGCGCCAGAGTCTGCGCCAGAGTCCGCTTCGGTGCGCGACCCCGAACCCGATCCTGAACCCGCCATTGCCGATGACTGGGGCGATACCGCGATGGATGCGGACATCGACGTCGAAAACGAGGTCGATCTTGCCGATTTCGGGCCCGATGACCCTGCCGGGGAGATGCCCGCGCCCTCACTTGAGCCCGAACCTGCGCCTGAGCCCGAACCGGCTGATCCGGTCGCCGCCGCCGTCGCGGCAATGGCCGCGCCTCCTGCGGCCGAAACGCCGACCCTGCGTACCATGTCCCCCGAGATTGCCGAGATCCTGCGCGAAGAGGCCGCCCGCGAAGAGGCCGCCCGCGCCGCGGAACGCGCTGCCGCGCAGGCCCGCGCCGGCGGTCTGGAAAGCCAGCCCGATCTGGGCCTGCCCGCGCCCGAGGCGAGCGAGGACAGCCGCGCGGATGAGGTGCGACGCCGCACGGCGAGGTTGCGCGGCGATCCTGCGCCGAACGCCAACGCCTCGCGCCGCGAACTGCTGCCCGACATCGAAGAGATCAACTCGACCTTGCGCTCGGCGAGCGACCGGCAAGATGGGCTTCCCCCTGCCCCCGAAGAGCTGATCGAAGAGCGCAAGCGCGGCTTCCGGTTCGGCTTTGGCTCTGTTCTGGCCATCGCGCTGGTGCTGGCCGCCGCCTATGTTGCCGCCCCCCGCATCATCGCGGCGCTGCCCCAGACGGCGCCGGTGCTGTCGCGCTATGTGGACGGCGTGGATAACGGGCGGCTTTGGCTCGACCTGCAATTGCAGCGGATCGTCGCAGGCCTGTCCGACAGCGAAAGCTGAACGGCCGGCCTGTCAGAACCGGTCGAGCAGTCGCCGCAGATAGTTGCGCTCATCCTCGGGCCGCTCGAGCTCACCGGCGCGGCGGCGGATTTCACCGAGAAGCTCTTCTGCCCGGCGCTGGATGTCACCGCTGCCCAGCATGTTCTCGTCGGTTCCATACTGACCCGAATTGCCAAGCTGCCGTCCCAGCGGGTCGCGGCGCATCGGTTCGATCCGGCTGGTGGCGTCGCCGGTCTGCTGACCTTCGCCTTGTTGCTGCATGTCGTTCTGAGCGAGCGCGCGGCCCAGGCTGCGCAGCCCGTCCCGCAGTGCCTCCATCGCCTCGGCCTGGCGGTCGATCGCGCGGGCGAGGTCATCGTTGCGCAGCGCCTCTTCGGCGCCGTCCATCGCACCCTCGGCGCGTTCGAGCGCGCGGCGCGCGGCCTCGGCCTCTTCGCCGGTCAGGCCGGGCAGGTTGCCGCGCTGGCGGTCAAGCTCGCGCCGCAGCGCCTGCTGGCGGTCTGCGAGCGAGCCTTGTGCGGTGCCGTCCTCGCCGCCCTCGCCGCCCTGACCGTTGCCGTCCTGCTGGCCCTGTTCGCCATTTTCGCCGGTGCCCTGGCCCTGGCCCGACCGGCCTTGCTGGTCCGCACCGGGCTGCTGGCCCGGTTGCTGGCCCGGTTGCTGGCCCGGCTGCTGTTGGCCCGGGTTGAATTGCTCTTGCAGATCGCGGAACGCCTGATCGCTCAGATCCTGCTGTTCGCGCAGCGTGTCCTGCAGGTCCTGCATCGACTGCTGGCCCGGCGTGCGCGGCCCGTTGCCTGTGCCGTCGTCCTCGGTGATGCGCAGGTTCTCCATCAGCTGGTTGAGCTGGTCCATCAGCTCTGCCGCTTCGGCCATGCGGCCCTCTTCCATCAGTTGCTGGATGCGGTCCATCAGCGCCTGGATCTCGTCCTGCGTGACGCGCATCGTGTCCTGTTGGGCGCTTTGCGGCTCGTCCGGCCCGCCTTCGCCGCGTTCAGGATTCTGCGCCAGCATGTTCAGGTAATCATCCGTCGCCTCGCGCAATTCCTGCATCAGCTCGGCGATCTCGGCATCGCTGGCGCCATTGCGCATCGCCTCTGACAGACGTTCCTGCGCGCGCCGCAGCCGCTCGCGCGCATCCGCGAGCGTGCCATCCTCGAGCTGGATCGCCAGATCCCACAGCGCCTGCGCGATCTCGTCCTGTTCCGCGTCCGACATCCCGTCGCGCGCCAGCGCCTCGAGCCGGCGCAAGGTCACGCTGAGCCGCAGATAGGTGGTCTGGTTGGTAAAGATATCCTCGGGCCGGTGCGACACCGCGCGCAGCACCATCAACACGCGGCGGGCATTGTCCTTGGACCACAGGAGGTCGCGCCGCTGCTCCACGACGGCCCGCGCCATCGGCTGGAAAAACCGCCGCCCCGGCAGGACCATCGCCTGCGGCGCGCTGTCGCCGGTCTGCCCGGCCGCATCCTGCGCGCTCAGGGTGACGATCACCGGCAGGTTGGCAAAGGGATGCTGGCTGAAGTCGTCGATCAGCCGCTCTTCGAAATCGCTGCGGTCGCCGGAAAAGGGCAGCGGCAGGTCGATCACGATCGCCTCGCGCGGGTCGGGGTCGGTGGCCAGCCCATGCGCCCGCGAAACGGCGGCCAGATCGAGCGCGATGGTCGCCTGCCCGGCCACAACGCCGAAATCGTCGGTTGCACGAAAGGGCTGCGACATCTGCCCTTCGGCATCTGCCTCGACGGGCCCGGTGAGCTCGACCGCGGGCGGCAGGTCGGGGATCACGCTGACCCGCCAGGACGCGCCTCCCTCGCCCGCGACCGCCAGCGTGCCATCGCGGGTGACGGCAAAGCTCTGTTGTGGCTCTGTCGCGGCGGGGATCTCGCCGGTGCGGCCCGAGACCGTCTCCTCCACGCGCAGCGCACCGACCTCGCCATAAAGGCGCAGCGTGACCACCGACCCGACCGGCAGGCTCAGCGCGCCGGGCGGGATATCAGCGAGATAGAGCGCGGGGCGCCCGGTGTAGGACGGCGGGGTGATCCAGCCTTCCCAGACCGGCCCGACCTCTGCAATCGCCTGCCCGTCGCCTTGCCCGATGGCCTCGACCTCGCCCACGCGCCACAGCGTCCCGAACAGCAGCGCCACGAGGAAGAACAGCAGCGCCGAATAGCGCAGACCGTAAGGGTCGCGCGCCGACAGCCGCAGGTCGGGCTCGACCGCGCGCGCCTGCCGCGTGCGCGCCTCCATCCGGGCCAGATGCGCGCGCCACACCGCTTCGGACGCCGCATCGCCGCTGCCGATGGCCTGGCTGTCGGCAATCGCGGCAATCGGCCGCCCCGGCAGCGCGGCATCAACCCGTGCCAGCGCCTCGCCCTGCGAGGGCCAGCGGAACCCGCGCAGGCCCCAGACCAGCGCGCCCAGCCCGGCCGCGACGGACCCCACGACATAGAACCAGAACGCCTCGAGAGACATCAGCGGCAGCCAGCCCATCAGGACCGGCACCATCACCAGCGCCACCACGACCCAAAGCGGCCAGAACGCCCGCACCACACGCTCGGCCACAAGGCCCGCATGGGTCAGCATCACCGGAAGGCGCAGATGCGACGACATATCCGGGCGTTGGGTCAGCGGGTGTCTCCCTTGTCTCTCATGCACGGATATAGGGCGGCTACAGCCACGCGGGTATGCTATCGCGCGAAATCATCTCGTCATAGGTGGGTCTTGCGCGGATAACCGCGAATTGATCCCCGCTGACAAGCACTTCCGGCACCAGCAGCCGCGAGTTGTATTCGCTGGCCATCACCGCGCCATAAGCCCCGGCAGAGCGGAACGCGACCAGGTCGCCGGCCGCCAGCGGCGGCATCGGCCGGGCGCGGGCAAAGGTGTCGCCCGTCTCGCAGATCGGCCCGACGATGTCATAGGGGCGCTGCTCCACCCCGGCGACAGGCTCGACCAGCGGGACGATATCGTGATGCGCATCATACATCGCCGGGCGGATCAGGTCGTTCATCGCGGCGTCGAGGATGAGAAAATCGCGCCCCTCGCCCGATTTCACATAGATCACCTCGCTCAGCAGCAGGCCCGCGTTCCCGGCGATCAGCCGCCCCGGCTCGATCTCGATCTCGCAGCCCAGATGGCCCAGCGTCTGCCGGATCATCGCGCCATATTCCGCCGGCAGCGGCGGCGCCTCGTTCGACCGCGTATAGGGGATGCCCAGGCCCCCACCGAGGTCGAGCCGCGTGATCGCGTGCCCATCCGCGCGCAACTGCGCGGTCAACTCCGCCACCTTGGCATAGGCCGCTGCAAAGGGTGCCAGCGTGGTGAGCTGCGAGCCGATATGCACGTCGATCCCCACCACCCGCAGGCCGGGCAGGGCGGCCGCCATCGCAAAGACGGCGCGCGCGCGGGAGATGGGGATGCCGAACTTGTTCTCCGACTTGCCAGTGGCGATCTTGGCATGGGTCTGCGCATCGACATCCGGGTTCACCCGGATCGTGATCGGCGCCGTGACACCCAGCGCCACCGCCACCTCCGACAGCGCCTCCATCTCGGGCTCGCTCTCCACGTTGAACTGCCGGATGCCGCCGGAGAGCGCGGTGTGCATCTCGGCCCGCGTCTTGCCCACGCCGGAAAACACGATGCGCGCACCCGGCACGCCCGCCGCCCGCGCGCGCAGGTATTCGCCGCCCGACACCACATCCATCCCCGCGCCGGCATCGCCCAACAGCTTGAGCACGGCGATGTTGCTCAGCGATTTCATCGCGAAACAGACGAGGTGGTCGATCCCCGCCAGCGCCTGGTCGAACAGGTCGAAATGGCGCAAGAGCGTCGCCGCCGAATAAACATAGGCGGGCGTGCCGACCGCGCGCGCGATCTCGGCGAGGGCCACGTCCTCGGCCCAGAGCTGCCCGTCCCGATAGAGGAAATGATCCATCCCTGTCCCCGCGCGCCGCGCTCAAAGCGGCGCGCGCGTCCCCCCTTCATCTTGCCAAAAATATCCTCGCCGAAGGCTCCGCACCCTCAACCCGCGTCCGCGCCGGGCCCATGGCGACCGCGCAGGAAAAGGTAAAGCGGCAGCCCACAGCTCACCCCGATGCAGAATGTCGCGGGCACGGCCAGCAGCCCCAGCCAGTCGCGCTTGCGCAGGCATTCCGCCAGCACCCAGACCGTCAGGGTGATCGCCGCGATGGTCAGATCCCAGGTCAGCCCGGTGGTCGAGGCATTGACATACCAGGCTGCGATCAGCCCGCCCAGGCCGGTGCCGGTCTCGCGCATGTAGCTGACGAACCAGTACATCGGATGCACCGCCCCCCAGACCGCAAGCGCGAGCCAGACCATCCGCAACGGCGCCATCACTGCGCCCCCTGCGTGGCGACCGGGCGCAGCGGCGCGCCATCCGCGCCGCAGGCAGCGAGCGCCACCAGAAACCCCAGTGCGATCAATGCTTTCATCCCAAAGCCTCCTGCCAGCGGGCCACCTGCGCGCGCACCTGCGCGGGCGCGGTGCCGCCGTAGGACATGCGGCTCGCGACCGAGTTTTCAACACCCAGCACATCGAACACCGCCGCCGTGATCCCCGCATGGACGCCCTGCATCTGCGCCAGCGTCAGGTCGGGCAGGTCACAGCCCTGCGCCTCGGCCAGCGCCACCAGCGCGCCCGTCACATGATGCGCCTCGCGGAACGGCAGGCCCAGCGCGCGCACCAGCCAGTCGGCCAGGTCGGTCGCGGTGGAAAACCCGGTCGCGGCGGCGGCGCGCAGCACCTCGCGGTTGGCGGTCATGTCGCCCACCATGCCCGTCATCGCGGCCAGCGCCAGCATGTAGTTGTCGGCCGCGTCGAACACCTGTTCCTTGTCCTCCTGCATGTCCTTGGAATAGGTCAGCGGCAGCCCCTTCATCACCGTCATCAGCGCGACGTTGGCACCGAAAATCCGTCCGATCTTGGCGCGGATCAGCTCTGCCGCGTCCGGATTGCGCTTTTGCGGCATGATCGACGACCCGGTGGACCAGCGGTCAGACATCCGCACGAAACGGAACTGCGCCGAAGACCAGATCACCAGCTCTTCGGCCAGCCGCGACAGATGCATCGCGCCGATGCTGGCGGCGGCCAGGAACTCGAGCGCAAAGTCGCGGTCGCTGACCGCATCGAGCGAATTGCCCATCGGCGCGTCAAAGCCCAGCGCACTGGCCGTCATGTGCCGGTCGATGGCAAAGGACGTGCCGGCGAGCGCGGCGGCCCCCAGTGGCGAGACATTCATCCGCCGCCGCGCATCGGCAAAGCGACCCCTGTCGCGCGCCAGCATCTCGACATAGGCGAGCATGTGGTGCCCCCATGTCACCGGCTGGGCGACTTGCAGGTGGGTAAAGCCCGGCATCACCCAGTCCGCGCCCGCATCGGCCTGCGCCACCAGCGCGCGCATCAGCCCGGCCAGCGCCGCATCGACCGCATCGCATTGCTCGCGCACCCAGAGCCGGAAATCGACCGCCACCTGGTCGTTGCGCGACCGCGCCGTGTGCAGCCGCCCGGCGGGCTCTCCGATGACCTCTTTCAGACGCGCCTCCACATTCATGTGAATATCCTCGAGCGCGGTGGAAAAGGCGAAATCGCCCGCCTCGATCTCTGACAAGACCGTGAGCAGGCCTTCCCGGATCGCCTGCGCGTCGCTACCCTCGATGATGCCTGTGGCGGCGAGCATCGCCGCATGGGCCTGCGACCCCGCGATGTCCTGCCGGGCGAGCCGCCGGTCGAACCCGATCGAGGCGTTGATCGCCTCCATGATCGCGTCCGGCCCCGCGGCAAAGCGTCCGCCCCACATTGCATTCGAAGCGGTTTTGTCAGACATGCAGCAAGTCCCGGCCAAGGTGAGATGACATGAAAAAGATCCTTCCTGCCTTGGCAGTCGCGGCTGTCGGCATTGCCCTAGGCCTATACTTTGCCTTTGGCGCGGTTTCCAGCCCGGACGCGGTCGCGGGCGGCCCGGCGATCGACACCGCCCCGCTGCAGGCCCTGCGCGAAGGCGACATGCGCAAACTGGCCCTGCACGAGGTGCCGCAGCGCGGGTCCGAGGTTGCCTTTACCGGCGCGGACGGCAGTGAGATGACGCTCGCCGCCTATCAGGGTCAGGTGGTGCTGGTTAATTTCTGGGCGACCTGGTGCGCGCCCTGCCGGGTCGAGATGCCGCATCTGTCAGCCCTGCAGGCGGCGATGGGCGGCGCCGATTTCCAGGTCGTCACCATCGCCACCGGCCGCAACGACCCCGCCGCAATCACGCGGTTTCTGGCCGAGATCGGCGTGGACAACCTGCCGCTGCACAGCGACCCGCAACAGCGCCTCGCCGCGGATATGGGCGTTCTGGGCCTGCCGGTGAGCCTGCTGCTCGACCGCGCCGGGCGCGAGGTCGGCCGCCTGCAGGGCGAGGCCGACTGGAACAGCGCCAGCGCGCAGGCAATCATCGCCGCGCTGGTGGCGGCAAACTGACCCCGGGTAAGGTTTTCCGTCCTATGGCGACCTGACGCTCCGTGTCAGTCTGGAGAGGCCCGATATTTCCGGGCGTTCCCCTGCAACCGGAGTATTTCAGATGACGATTCTCGACGTTCAAAAGGCACTTTCCGCCGCCGGCTTCGACCCCGGCCCGCTCGATGGTGTCATGGGTCCGCGCACCCGTGCCGCGATCATTGCCTACCAGCGCGCCAAGGGACTGGAGCCTGACGGTATCGTCGGCCCGATCACCCGTGCGGCGCTGCTGGGTGTTGCGAACGGCCCCGCGCAACCGGCCCAGTCCATTCCGCTCGACATGCCCTGGCTGATCGAGGCGGCACGCCTGCGCGGCCTGCGCGAAGAGCCCGGCTCGGCCAACAACCCCATCATCATGAACTGGGCACACGCGCTGGGCGCCCCCTTTTCAGGAGATGAGGTGCCGTGGTGCGGCCTCTTTGTCGCGCATTGCGTCGCCTCGACCCTGCCGGATGACCCGTTGCCGACCAATATCCTCGGCGCGCGGCAATGGCTCAAATTCGGCAGACAGGCCCGTCCGCAGCTTGGTGCCATTCTGGTGTTCTGGCGTGGCAGCCCGACCGACTGGAAAGGGCATGTGGGGCTCTACTGGGCGCAGGACGACACGCATTATCATGTGTTGGGTGGCAACCAGTCGAACGCGGTTTCGATCACGCGGATCGCCCGCAACCGCCTTCTCGACGCGCGCTGGCCCGCCACGCAGGCGGTGCAGAACATCGCGCGCGTCGCCTCGCCCGCAGGCGTGCTGGTCTCGGTCAACGAAGCCTGATCGCGGCTAGAACCTGACCTCGGCCATCACCGCACGGTGGTCCGAGGGCCAGGGATCTACGGCGAGGTCGGTGCGCGGCCCGGTCTCGCCCACGATCCAGGCGTCCTGCACCGCGAGCCCTGCGGCCCGGCCCAGCACAAAGTCGATGCGGTCGGGGTGGTCATCCTCGGCCGTCTCGTCATACATCGGCGTCCAGGTATAGGCCGGCCGCGCCACCGGGTCGGGATGCACGGCGCGGTAGGCATCGACAAAGCCCTCCGCCTCGAGCGTGGCTGTGGTGGGCCACATCACCGCGAGCCGCTTTTGCCCGGCGGCAACGGCAGCCTCGGTCCAGTCATGGCCCGAGGGTTCGTTGAAATCGCCGGTGACAAAGACCGCATCGGCGCCCTCTGCCGCCACCATCGCCTCGGCCAGCAGCGCGAGCGCGGGCCCGCGCGTTTCGCGCGCCCAGATCACCGCATCCTCGGCGTTGTCCACAAAGGGTGCCGGGCCGTATTCGATGCCCATGATCTGGTAGGGCTGGTAGGGTTCGTCATCCAGGTGGACGTTGAACAGCCAGACCCTGCGCCCCTCCACGTCGATCGCGACGCCCAGATCATGCGGTGCTGTGGCGGTGATGGGAAAGCGGCTCAGGATGCCATTGGCCCAGAGCGCGACATTCTCCGTCTCCTGTTCGTGGTAGTGATACCCCAGCGCCGCGGCCAGCGCGGGCCCGACCGATGGGCCGGCAGCGGGGCAATACTCGGCCGAGCAATCCGCGCTTTCGAGCCGCGTTTCCTGCAACCCGATGATGTCGGCATTGGCCGCGCGCAGCACCGCGAGCGTCTCGTCGATGGGCTTGTCCGCATTGCCGCCGCCGCCCCAGATGTTGAAGCTCATCACCCGCAACGTGGTATCCGCCAGCACCGGAAGCGGCGATGCAATCACACCAATCGCAATGATCATCACGCGCATCGCCGCCTCCTGTGTTTTCACCTCTGAGACGATAGCGCCCGCGTGCAACGGTCGCGTGACGCTCAGGCGCGCCCGGCTGTGGGCGACAGGCTCACCGGGTCGATGCCCAGCGATTTCAGCGCAGCCGCCCATTTATGCTCATGCGCGCGGCCAAAGAGGATGTCGTGGCGCGCATCGCAGGTGAGCCAGCCATTGCGCGCGATCTCGCTCTCGATCTGGCCTGGCCCCCAGCCCGCATAGCCCAGCGCCAGCATCGAGGACGCGGGCCCGCCGCCTGCCGCAATTTCCTCCAGCACGTCGAGCGTGGCGGTGAGCGAGATCCCGGCATCCACCTTCAGCGTCGCAGGCCCGCCCGCATAGTCGGCCGAATGCAGCACAAAGCCACGCCCACCCTCGACCGGGCCGCCGAAATGCACGCGGATGTCGCGCAGCCCCGGCCCCGGCGTGATGCCGAGCTGCTCCAGCAACTCGGCGAATCGCACCTCGGGCGTGGGCTTGTTCACGATCAGCCCCATCGCCCCCTCGGGGCTATGCGCGCACATGTAGATCACGCTGCGCGCAAAACGCGGATCGCCCATGCCGGGCATGGCGATGAGAAGCTTGCCGGTCAGATCGGCGGGTTGCGGTTCCATCCCCCGATGATGTGATGCAGGCCCGCCACGCGCAAGGGGGCGCTCACCGCGCTTTCGCGGCAACGTGACTTCCCATTTCAGCGGCACTGCGGGACACAGGCTGCCATGAAACCCCTGATCCTGATCGCCGCCCTCGCTACCCTTGCCTCGACCCCGGCCCTTGCCGGGCCGCCCGAGGATATCGTGCAGCTCGACGTGCTGCCCGGCTGGACCACGGCGGATGGCACCCATATGGCCGCAATCCGCCTGACCCTTGCGCCGGGCTGGAAGACCTATTGGCGCGCGCCCGGCGATGCCGGCATCCCCCCCGCCTTTGGCTGGCAGGGCTCACAGAACATCGCCGCCGCACAGTTCCACTGGCCGGTGCCGCAGGTCTTTGACCAGAACGGAATGCGCTCGATCGGCTACGCGGGTCAGGTGGTGATCCCGGTCGAACTCACGCCCGTCCGGCCCGGTGGGCCGCTGCAAATGGCGGGTGAGGTCGATCTGGGCGTGTGCCACGACATCTGCGTGCCGGTGCGCCTTCAGTTCGACGCGGTCCTGCCCGCCGCAGGCGGTCGCGACGCGGCCATCGTCTCGGCCCTCGTCGATCAACCGCTGACCGAGGCCGAAGCCGGCGTCGGCACCGTCACCTGCACGCTGGCCACCAGTGAGGCAGGCCTGTGGCTGACCGCCACCCTGACCCTGCCGTCCACCGGTGGGGATGAGGTCGTGGTGATCGAAACCGCCGATCCGCAGGTCTGGGTGTCAGAGGCCGCGACCTCCCGCGCGGGCGGCACGCTGACCGCCACCGCAGAGCTTGTCCATGCGACAGGCGGCGCGATCACCCTCGACCGCAGTGCGCTGCGCATCACCGTGCTGGGCCGCGACCGCGCCGTCGATATCACCGGCTGCACCGCCGGCTGACGGTCATAGCCGCAGACTGCCCCCGGCTTCTTTGCGCCCCAAATACTCCCGCCGGAGGCGCCGCCGCCTCAACCCGCGCGGCGGCGCAGCAACAGGGCCGTGGCCGCCACCAGATAGACAACCCCCAGCGCCAGCGCGACTGCGCCGAGAAACAGCGCAAAGGCCGGTGCGAACCCGCCTGCAAGCCAGGGCAGCACCGCCACCACCCCGGGCCAGCCCGCCCCGGTGACGAGCACAGGCAGCACCGTCGCCGCAAAGAGCGCCACCGCCACCGCCAGGCCAATCCCCGCCGGCACCGTCACCGCGCCCACCCGCCCGCGCAGCGCCCGCTTCACCGCCAGCCGCTGCCGGGCAAGGTCCTGCCCCATCGCCATCAGCGCGGGCACCACGATCAGCACCAGCACCATGCCGAATCCCAGCCCATAGACCAGCGTCACCACCGTGGGTTTGAGGAACTCCGCCTGCGACGATCCTTCGTACAAGAGCGGCGCGAGGCCGAGCACCGTCGTCGCCGTGGTCAGGAATACCGGCCGCAGCCGGTCCGCCGCGCCGTCAATGATCGCGGGGATGGTGCCGCGGGTGGCGGCATATTCGTCGATCGTCGTCACCAGGACGATGGAATCGTTGATGATGATGCCCACCATCCCGATCATCCCCACCACGCTGAACATGCTCAGCGGCAGGCCCCAGACCGCATGGCCCCAGATCGTGCCAACCAGGCCAAAGGGGATAATCGCCATCACCACAACCGGCCGCGTCCAGCTTCCGAAGATCCAGGCCAGCACGATGAAGATCCCCGTCAGACAAAGGATCAGCCCGGTGAGCGCATCGCTCAGGAATGTCTGTTCCTGCTCGTTCAGCCCCGAGAGGTTGGTGCCCACGCCATGGTTGCTCTCGATCCGGGGCAGGATGTCGCTGGCGATCAGCCGCGTGATCTCGGCCGCGCGGTCGGGGTCATCCTCGGACAGATCCCCCGTGACCGAGATCAGCATGATCCCGTTCTCGCGCTGGACCGTGGAAAATCCGGTGCGCCGTTCGACCGTCACGATATCGGCCAGCGGCAGGTAATCCCCCGCCGCCGTCCGCATCAGCGTGCGTTCGAGAAAATCCGCCGTCTGCTCGCCCTCGGGCAGTTGCACCCTGATGCTGGCCGACCGCAGCCCGTCGGGATAGGTCGCGGCCTCGATCCCGTTGAGCCGGTCCCGCAATGCCCGCCCCAGGGTGTCGATGGCAAAGCCCAGCGCCTGCCCCTGCGGCGTCAGTTCGAGGATCAGCTCTTCCTTGTCATAGGACAGGCTGTCCTCGACCGCCGATACCTCCGCAAACTGCGTCAGCTCGATCTTGAGCGCCTCTGCCGCGCGTTTCAGCGTCGGCGCGTCGGCCCCGAAAAGCTGGATGTCGATGGCATCCGCCGCAGGCCCGGTGCCGAAACTGCGAAAGCTCACCGTTTCTGCCATCGGGTGCTGCACCACGCGGTCCTGCAACAGGCTCACGAATTCCGAACTGGAATAGGGCCGGCTGTCGGCGTCGATCAGCTCGATCGACAGCGCGCCCAACTGCCAGCTCTCCTTGGTCTCGCTTCCCGCAAGCCCGCGCCCGGCATTGCCGCCGATCTGCGCGATGGCATAGGCGATGGGGCTTGTCCCATGTTCGGCCGCAAGCTCGGCCGCGAGGTCATCCGCCGCGCGCTGCATCTCGCGCATCATGGCCTGCGAATCCTCGCGCGTGGCACCGGGCAGCATCGCGAAATTGCCGCTCACGATCCCCTGCTCGGGCGCGGAAAAGAACCGCCACTGGATGTCGCCGCGCACAAAGATGGCCGCCTGCGACGCCAGCAGCAGCACCGCGCCCGCCACCACCGGATAGCGCGCCGCGATCACGAGGCCCATGAACGGCCGGAACAGCCGGTCGCGCACCCAGCCAAAGCCGCGATTGACCTGCCGCGAGGGCCAATCATACCAGCGTTCCCTGGCGGCGTGCGCCATGGCGTGGCTCAGGTGGTTGGGCAGGATCAGAAAACATTCGACAAGCGACGCGACCAGAACCGCGATCACCGTATAGGGAATGTTCGAGATCAGATCGCCAAACCGCCCGCCGATGATCACCAGCCCGGAAAAGGCGATGATCGTCGTCACCGTCGCCGAAAACACCGGCCAGAACATCCGCTGCGCGGCATTCTCGGCGGCGCTCACCGGGTCTTCGCCCAACTGGCGCAGGCGGTAATCGGCATGTTCGCCCACCACGATGGCGTCATCGACCACGATCCCCAGCGTCAGGATCAGCGCAAAGAGCGAGATCATGTTGAGCGTGAGCCCCGCCATATACATGATCGCGATACCCGCCATCATCGCGACAGGGATGCCCGCCGCGACCCAGAAAGCCGTGCGCGCGTTGAGAAACAGAAACAGCAGCAGCACGACCAGCGCCAGCCCGGTCAGCCCGTTGTCGAGCAAGAGCGCCAGCCGGCCCGAGATCTGCCCGGCGGTCGAATTGACCAGATCGACCGTGACGCCGGCCGGAAGCGTCGCCTGCACCTCGCGGGCGACCTCCTCGACAATCGCCTGCATCCGGATCGCGTCACCCTGCGCCGAGCGTTCGACCCGGATCTGGATCGCGGGGTTGTCGCCCACGAAAAAGGCGCGGTCGCGGTCCACGCCCTCGCTGCGCACGACCGCCACATCGCCGATGGTCAGGTTCGACCCGTCCGGGTTCTGGCGCAGCACGATCCCCGCGATATCCTCGGCACTGCGCTTGGCCACGCCCGTGCGCACCCGTGCCGCGCCCGACACATCGCCCGCCGGGTCGGCTGTGACCTCGCGCGCGATGGCGGCGGCGATATCGGCCATGCCGATGTCATCGCGCACCAGTGCCAGCGAAGGCACCTCGACGATGGTCGAGGGTGCGGCCACCCCCAGCACGCTCGCCCGCGTCACGCCGCGCGCAAAGAGCCGCCCGGCCATCTCATCGGCGAAACGGGCCAACTGGTCGGTGCCAACAGGCCCGGTGATGACGACATCGGTCACCCGGTCCGACCAGCCGCCGCGCCGCAGACTGGGGTCATCGGCATCCTCGGGCAGGTTGCGCGCCGCGTCGAGCGCGAGCTGCACGTTCTCGGCCGCGCGGTCCATGTTCTGCCCGGTCTCGAACTCGAGCCTTATGGTCGCGCGCCCCTCGACCGAATGCGCGCTCGACCCGGTGACCCCCTCGACGGCCAGCAGCGCCGGCTCGAGCACCTGCACGATGGCCGCGTCCACATCCTCGGCCCCGGCGCCGGGCCAGCCGACCGAAACCGCAATCGAATCGACCACCACATCGGGAAAGAACTGCGCCCGCATCTTGGGAAAGGCCACCAGCCCGGCCACAACCATCAGCACCAGAACGAGGTTCGCCGCCGTCCGGTGCCGTGTGAAATAGGACAAGAGGCCGCCGGGCCCGGCGCGCTCACGCTGCATCTGATTGGCCGGGTTCTCCATCAGCTTCCCATCCGCCTTTCGAGCCGCGTGACGACCTCGGCCGACACGGTTTCCTGCTCGAGTTCGGACAAGAGCCGCGCCTTGGCGTCGGCCGGCATCTGGCTGCTGCCCTGGACAAAAGCGACGAGCCGCGCCCGGCGGTCCGGGTCGAGCGGGATCATCTCGGCCGCCTCGGGTGCGGCAGAGGCCACACCCGGCACGATGGGCCGCACGAGGATGCCCGCGCCCAACAGCGGCGAACGTTCGGCCACCACCTGCGCGCCGTCCAGATCGGGTGCGCGCGCGATCACGTTATCCCCCTGCCGTCGCAGCACCTCGACCGGCGCGAGCCACAGCCGGTCATCCTCGCTGACCACCAGCACGCCACCATCCGCGCCCACCGCGGTCGCGGGCAGCAGCGCGACACCGTCGATGGCGGGCTCGGCCACCGTGACGGTGACAAAATCGCCCGGCCGCAGCCCCGGCGCGCGGTCAAGCTGCGCAAAGATCAGCCGCCCGGTCTGCCCCGTGCCCACTGTCGCACCCTCGCGGCTGATGATGCCATCGGCGCTCAGGTTCAGGCCCGACACATCAAGCTCGGCACGCACCGACGCCTGCAGGAGCCGGCCTTCGCCGTCCAGCAAGGTCGCATATTGCGAGGTCGAGACGCGGAACGCGACCTCGAGCAGGCCGGGGTCAACAAGCTGCGCGATCCGCTCGTTCGACGTCACCCGCCCGCCGGGGATCACCGTCACTTCGGCCAGGGTCGCGTCGAATGCCGCGCGGATCACCGTCTCTGACAGAGCCCGCTCGGCCTCGGCCAGCGACAGCGCCGCGCGCGCGAGCCGCGTCTCGGTCTGGTCGAGCCGCGTTTCGGCCTGCGCCACCGCCTGCCGCCGCGCCAGCACCGCCTGATCGGCGCTCGACGCGGCAAGCTCCGCTGTCTCGAGCGCCGCCGCAGCGCCGACCCCGCGCGCAAGCAGGTCGCGCTGCCGCTCCATCGCCTGCTGCCGCAGCGCCGCCTGCGCCTGAGCGGCGGCCAGCTCGTCGCCCGCCAGCGCCAGCGCCCGCGTCGCATCGCGCTGCTCGGCCTCGGCATCCTGCAGATCGGTGCGCACCCGCGCCAGCGCCGCCTCGGCCTCGACCGGATCGATGCGCAACAGCACCTCGCCCGCGCGCACCGTGCCGCCCTCGACAAAGGCCGGCGCGACCTCGACCACCGTGCCACCCACGGCGGCGCGCAAATCAAGCGTCCGGCGCGAACGCACCTCCCCGAACACCGTCAGCTCTGGCGTCACGACACCGGGCGTCACCGTTACCACATTGACCGCGAGCACCCGCTCGCGCTGGGCAAAGGTCCGTGGCTCGGCGTTCATCCGTGTCTGCACCGCGCCCCAGATCACGCTGCCGGCATACCCTAGCAGCGCCAGCGTCGCCGCCATCAGGAACAACCCGACTAGGGATCGGCGCAAAAATCTCATCCGTCAGCCTCTTCCGGTGGTGCCAGATCAACAGATAGGCCGTCTGGCCCGATGTCCACCGGCAGGACGTTCAACGCTGCGCGATCACATTTCCGGCGCGCGTCCGGCCCTGTCGGCCTTTGAGTATTTGGGGCACAGAGAAGCCATGGGCGCGGCACCCGGCTTCTTTGTGCCACAAATACTCCCGCCGGAGGCATCCGCAGTCGCCGCCCCGGCACTACTTTCTCCGCTTGTGCTCTTCCAGCCGCGGCATGATCTCGACAAAGTTGCAGGGGCGGTGGCGGTAGTCGAGCTGCAGCGCCAGGATCTCGTCCCAGGCATCGCGGCAGGCGCCGGGGCTGCCGGGCAGCGCGAACAGGTAGGTGCCCTGCGCCACGCCGGCGGTGGCGCGGCTCTGCACCGCGCTGGTGCCGATCTTGTTCATGCTCACGATGGTAAAGACCGTGCCGAAGGCGTCGATCTCCTTTTCATAGACATCGCGATGCGCCTCGACCGTCACATCGCGCCCGGTCAGGCCGGTGCCGCCCGTGGTCAGCACGACGTCGATGGCGGGGTCGGCGCACCAGTCGCGCAGTTGCCGCGCAATGGCGGCACGTTCGTCGCGCAGGATCACCCGCGCGGCAAGGTGGTGCCCGGCGCCGGTCAGCCGCTCCACCAGCGTGTCGCCGGAACGGTCATCCGCCGCGCCGCGCGTATCGCTGACGGTCAGCACCGCGATGCGCAGGGGGATGAAATCAAGCGTCTCGTCAATCCGCGACATGGGTCAGCTCCTTTGCAGCCCCGCCAACCTGACGGCCAACGCCAACAGGATCAAGGCTGTTGTGCGGCCAATCCAGCGTGCGGCCACGGCGGACCGGGCGAGCCTCTGGCCGACCCCGCCGGCACAGATGCCGACGACCCCGTTCACCACAAACCCGCCAAGCCCGAGGACCGCGCCGAGGACAAGAAATTGCGGCAGTACGGGGCGCGCCGGGTCCACGAACTGGGGCAGCAATGCCAGCACGAACAGGATCACCTTGGGGTTGGTGAGGTTGACCACCAGCCCGTCGCGAAACGCCCGGCCCGCACGCGTCGCGCGCCCCGGCTTCCCTGCCGCGCTTCCCCGCAGCAGGCCGCGCGCAAGCCAAAGCAGATAGGCCACCCCGGCCCAGCGGATTGCTTCAAACGCCCAGGGCATCCCGGCGATCACCGCGCCGAGGCCCGCCCCGGCCACCGTCACATGCGCCATGCAGCCCGCAGCTATGCCCGCATCCGCCGCGAGCGCGGCGCGCGGCCCGCCGCGCAGCCCCTGTCCCAGACAGAACAGCATATCGGCGCCCGGCGTCAGGTTCAGCGCCAGCGCGACGGGCACAAAGGCGGCCAGGACCGGCCATTCGACGATCATCGCGCCGCCTCCAGCCGCGCCCTGAGCGACAGAAGGTCGGCCCAGGCCTCGCGCTTTGCCATCTGCTGGCGCAGCAGATAGGCGGGATGCACCATCGGCAGGGCCGGAAGGCCCAGCACCTGCGTCCATTCCCCCCTGATCCGGGTAATTCCGGCGCGCCCCAGCAGGGCCTGACAGGGCGTGTTCCCCATCATCACGATCACCTCTGGCGCGGCAAGCGTGATATGGCGGCGCAGAAACGGCAACATCATGGCGATCTCGGCCTGTTCCGGCGTGCGGTTTGACGGCGGCCGCCATGGCAGCACATTCGTGATATAGACCGCCGTCGCAGGGTTGCTACTGGTCCGCGACAGGCCGATCGCCGCAAACATCCGGTCGAGCAACTGCCCCGCAGGACCGACAAAGGGCCGCCCTTCGCGGTCCTCCTCGTTGCCAGGCGCCTCGCCCACGATCATCACCCGTGCCGCCGGGTTGCCATCGGCAAAGACGAACCGCCTTGCGCCGCGCCGTAGCTCGCAATGGGGATACGCCGCCATCGCGGTGGCAAGCGCAGGCAGATCGGCCGCCTGCGCTGCGGCGGCCGTGGCGGCAGCCACCGGATCGACCGCGTCGTCAGACGGCGCGGGTGCCGCATGCGGCACCGCCGCGACCGTTTGCCGCCCCGCCGCCGCGCCCAATGCATAGCGATCCACGGGCGCGTCGGCCATCGCCTCATCCACGCCCAGCTCGACCTGCCACTCCAGCAGGGCGCGCGCGCATTCAGGGGTCATGAGCGAATCCATGCAGACAACCTAGTCTCCTGACGCGGGGAAGTGCAGAGGGGTTTCGCGCGCCAGAAGAATCCCCCTGACAGCGGGCAAACCAGCAGGCCATCATCCGAAAATGACGAGGGCGGCTCCTGTTGGCGGATGATGCCGTCACCCGCCTCTCGACGCCCGCCCGCAAGCTTCTGTTGCCTGCGGCGGCCGCGATGCGTCCGCATGACGCTTTCCTGCGCCGGCACCGCACCCATCGCTTCAGGGGATAACGACACCAGGCTTCTCTGTGCCCCAAATACTCCCGCCGGAGGCGCCTGTCCGCTGTGCTGCCCTGCCGACAGGACAGCTTGCCGCCCTGCCCCCGCCTTCCTATAAGCCTCCAAACCGCACCGGAGGCCGCCATGTCATTCCGCGCCATGCATCTGCTGGGCATCGAGCCGCTGCACCCGACCGAGATCACCACGCTGCTCGACCTCGCCGACCACTATGCCGATCAGGCGCGGCGCGGGCATACGCACCATGATGTGCTGGCGGGCCTGACGCAGATCAACATGTTCTTCGAAAACTCCACCCGCACCCAGGCCAGCTTCGAGCTCGCCGGCAAGCGGCTGGGCGCGGATGTGATGAGCATGGCGATGCAGGCGACCAGCATCAAGAAGGGCGAGACGCTGATCGACACCGCGCTCACGCTCAACGCGATGCGGCCCGACCTGCTGGTGGTGCGCCATCCGCAATCGGGCGCGGTGGACCTGCTGTCGCAAAAGGTGAACTGCGCCGTGCTCAACGCCGGCGACGGGCGGCACGAGCACCCCACGCAGGCGCTGCTCGACGCGCTCACCATCCGGCGGGCCAAGGGGCGGCTGCACCGCCTCTCGATCGCCATCTGCGGCGACATCGCGCATAGCCGGGTCGCGCGGTCCAACATCATGCTGCTGGGCAAGATGGAAAACCGTATCCGCCTGATCGCGCCGCCCACGCTGATGCCCACGGGTATCGCCGATTTCGGATGCGAGGTGTTCGACGACATGCGCGCCGGGCTCGCGGGCGCGGATGTGGTGATGATGCTGCGCCTGCAAAAGGAGCGGATGGACGGCGGGTTCATCCCGTCCGAGCGGGAATATTACCACCGCTATGGCCTTGATGCGGAAAAGCTCGGCTATGCCAAACCCGACGCCATCGTGATGCACCCCGGCCCGATGAACCGGGGCGTGGAAATCGACGGAACCATCGCCGACGACATCAACCGGTCGGTGATCCAGACCCAGGTCGAAATGGGCGTCGCTGTGCGCATGGCGGCGATGGACCTGCTCGCGCGCAACCTGCGCGCGGCGCGCGGCGCGGCGGCGCTGGGGGTGATGGTGTGACAGAGCTGCCGCGCGATACGGTGATGGGTGTCACAACGCCGCTCGCCCCTGGAGAAGCGCTGCTTCAGACATGGCGCGGCGATGCGCGGGTCTATCTGGCGGCGACAGTGCGGCTCGCCGCGATCCTGGCTCTGGGCGTGGGCGTTGTGCTCTATGCGATCGGCAACGGCGACATCCTTGTGGGCGCGCTGGGCGCGGTGCTCGCCATCGGCGCGCGCGGCTGGTTTCTCGCCTCAGAGGCGTTGGCCTTCGAATGGCGCCTGACCGACCGCCGCCTGCTCGGCCCCGGCGGCAAGGAGGCCGCGCTGCCCGACATCACCCGCCTGCGCATGCTCTTTGGCGACGTGCAGGTCGTCACCCGGCAGGGTGACAAACACCTGATCCGCCACATGGCCCGCCCGCAGGCCGTGATCGCCGCCATTGAGTCCGCAAAGGCCCGCCGATGACCAAGACGCTGTTTCACAACGCCCGCCTGATCGACCCTGAGGGCGACAGCGTCACCCCCGGTGCGCTGATCGTGGACGATGGCCGCATCACGCAGGTGCTGGCCCACGCCCCCGCCAACATGGACCGCTTTCCGCCGACGCACCGGATCGACTGCGGCGGGCTCTGCCTTGCCCCCGGGATCGTCGATATCGGCGTCAAGGTCAGCGAACCGGGCGAGCGCCACAAGGAAAGTTTTCGCAGCGCGGGCCGGGCGGCGGCGGCAGGTGGGGTGACCACGATCGTCACCCGGCCCGACACGACCCCCGCGATCGACACGCCCGAAGTGCTCGAATTTGTCGCGCGGCGCGCGCAGGCCGACAGCATCGTGCGGGTGCTGCCGATGGCCGCGCTGACCAAGGGGCGCGCCGGGCGCGAGATGACCGAGATCGGGTTCCTGCGCGATGCGGGTGCGGTGGCATTTACCGATGGCGATCATGTCGTCTCCGACACCCGCGTGCTGTCGCGCGCGCTGACCTATGCGCGCAGCCTCGGCGCGCTGGTGATCGGCCATGTGCAGGACCCCGGCCTGAGCCATGGCGCCGCTGTCACGGCGGGCAAGTTCGCCTCGCTGCGCGGCCTGCCCGGTGTGTCGCCGATGGCGGAACGCATGGCGCTCGACCGTGACATCGCGCTGATCGAGATGACCGGCGTGCGCTATCACGCCGACCAGATCACCACGGCCCGCGCGCTGCCCGCGCTGGCCCGCGCCAAGGCCAACGGCCATGACATCACCGCGGGGGTGAGCATCCACCATCTCACGCTCAACGAGCTCGACGTGGCCGATTACCGCAGTTTCTTCAAGCTGACCCCGCCGCTGCGGTCCGAGGATGACCGCATCGCCGTGGTGCAGGCGGTGGCCGACGGGCTGATCGACATCATCTGTTCGATGCACACGCCGCAGGACGAGGAATCCAAACGCCTGCCGTTCGAGGCGGCGGCCGCCGGCGCCGTGGGGCTCGAAACGCTGCTGCCGGCGAGCCTGCGGCTCTACCATGCCGGGCAGATGACCCTGCCAGGGCTCTTTCGCGCGCTGTCGCTCAACCCCTCGCGGCGGCTGGGGCTGGCGAGCGGGCGGATGGCGGCGGGGGCGCCGGCCGATCTGGTGCTGTTCGACCCCGATGCGCCCTTTGTGCTCAACCGCGCCACGCTGCGGTCGAAATCGCGCAACACCCCCTTTGACGGCGCGCGGATGCAGGGCATCGTGCGCGGCACATGGGTCGCGGGTGTCCGCGTGGATGAGGTGGCGTGATGCCGGTGATCGAGAACAGTGCCGTTGTCCTGACGCTCTGGGCGACGCTGGGCTATCTGCTGGGTTCGGTGCCGTTCGGCGTGCTGCTGGCGCGGGTGTTCGGGCTGGGCGACCTGCGCAAGATCGGGTCGGGCAATATCGGCGCGACAAACGTGCTGCGCACCGGCAACAAACGCGCGGCGGCGCTGACGCTCCTGCTCGACGGGGGCAAGGGCGCGGTGGCGGTCCTGGCCGCGCGCTGGCTGGCCGGCGAGGACGCGGCCCAACTGGCGGCCCTCGCGGCCTTTATCGGCCATTGCTTTCCCATCTGGCTGGGGTTTCGCGGCGGCAAGGGGGTGGCGACGTTTCTCGGCATCATGCTTGCGCTGGCCTGGCCCGTGGGGCTGGCCGCCTGTGCGACCTGGGTGCTGGTCGCGGCCGTCATGCGCTATTCCTCGCTCGCAGCGCTGATGGCGGCGGGGATGTCGCCGGTCTGGGCGGCGTTTCTGGGCCGGGGCGAGGTCATGCTGCTCGCCGCGGCGCTGGCGATACTGATCTATGCCCGGCACTGGGGCAACATCGCGCGCCTGCGTGCCGGGACAGAGCCGAGGATCGGCGCGAAATAGCCCCTATTTGCTGGCCAGCCGTTCCATCGCGGCGGCGGTGCGCTTGGTGTTCTGGTAGATACCGAGGCCCAGATACATCAGCCCACCGATGAACACGAGGTAAAGCGCCCCGCCCACCAGCACCGCCAACCCGGCGAGCGGCCCGCCGCCCATCTGCTGGCCATTCATCATCATGCCCTGCCCGCCACCAAAGGCGACCACCCCGGCCGCGACGACGATGACGATGGCGAGGATCACGAGGATCACGCCGACCAGAATCTCGAACGAATTGATAAAAAAATCACGCATGATTGCGCTCCCTTTGCTGTCAATGACGCGGCATCGGGTGGTCCTCAGCCCATGCCGCACGCAAGATGTCGCGCCGCATGGGGCCGTTTGTCAATATGTGGTCTCGGGGTAGATCCGGTCCAGATCGCCTGCCCAGTCGCCGTGATAGCGGTCGAGCAACTCGTCCGCCCGCACACGCCCGCTTGCCGCGCTTTCGGCCAGCACGTCGAGGAACGGCGCCTCCCCCAGCCCGCGCGCCTCAAGGCCTGCCTGCGCGATGGCCACGACTTCGCGCGCGAGGTCCTGCATCCGCAGCCCGCCGACCGTGGCCTGCAACGCCTCCTGCGACGCCGCGACGCGCAGCGCCTCGCGCGTCTGCGCGTCCCAGCCCTTGGCCAGGTCCCAGGCGGCGTCGAGCGCGCCCTCGTCATACATCAGCCCGACCCAGAGCGCGGGCAGCGCGTTCAGCCGGTCCACCGGGCCGCAATCGGCGCCGCGCATCTCGATATATTGCTTGAGCCGCGCCTCGGGGAACACGGTTGTCAGATGGTCGGCCCAGTCCGACAGGGTCGGCACCTCGCCCGGCAAGGCGGGCAGTTCGCCGCGCAGGAAGTCGCGGAAGGACTGGCCCAGCGCGTCGATATACTGCCCGTCGCGATAGACGAAATACATCGGCACATCGAGCACCCAGTCGGCATAGCGCGCGAAGCCCATGCCATCCTCGAACACGAAAGGCAGCATCCCGGTGCGGCTGTCGTCGAGCCCGCGCCAGATGCGCGACCGCCAGCTCTTGTGCCCGTTGGGCTTGCCGTCAAAGAATGGCGAGCTGGCGAAAAGCGCGGTTGCCACCGGCTGCAACGCAATCGCCACGCGCAGCTTTTGCACCATGTCGGCCTCGGACGAGAAATCGAGGTTCACCTGCACGGTGCTGGTGCGATACATCATCTGGGTGCCATGCGTGCCCACGCGCCCCATATAGTCGGTCATCAGCCGATAGCGCCCCTTGGGCATCACCGGCATCTGCGCATGGCTCCAGACCGGCGCGGCGCCCAGCCCCATGAACCGCACGCCCATCGGGTCGGCAATCGCCGCGACCTCTGCCAGATGGTTCGCCGTCTCGGCCGCGGTGTCATGCACCGACATCAGCGGCGCGCCCGACAGCTCGAACTGCCCGCCGGGTTCGAGCGAGATATTGGCGCCATCGCGCGTGAGCCCGATGATATGCCCGCCCTCGCGCACTTCGGCCCAGCCAAAGCGGTCGCGCAACCCTTCGAGCAGCGCGCGGATGGACCGCGGCCCGTCATAGGGCAGCGGCGCCAGCGTGTCGGCCAGATAGCCGAATTTCTCGTGCTCCGTGCCCAGCCGCCAGTCGCTCTTGGGCTTGCAGCCAAGGGCGAGGAACTCGGCCAGTTGGTCAGGATGCTCGATCGGGCCGCCGCCGGACTGTGGGATGGACATCGGGGGAGGCTCCGTCGGGTTGCGAGTGTCAACGCATGTGACCTGCAACCAAGCGGCGGAGTTGTCAATCGGGCGCGATACAGCGGATCATTGTCAGAGAGCGGGCGCGGGCCTAGGCTGACACGCATTGGAGTTGTTCATTTGGAGCTTTGTCATGCGCCAGCTTGTTCTGACTGCGGCCCTGTCGGCGTTTTTCGTCCTGACCGGCTGCGACGCACCCGAGACGGGGACGGCGATCCCCACCCCGATCGACAGCGGTGCGCGCGGCGCGGCCGACATTGCCGGTGGCCCGGTGCGCGCCTTGCCCTCGCCCGTAATTGAGGCGCCCGTGGTCGAGGCGCCCGTATTCGAAGCGCCCGTGGTCGAAGCTTCGGCGGCATCGGCGCCTGCTGCGGGGCGCGGGCTGGTGCGGGCCGGAGTGCTCACAGCGGGCGATATCGACGACCGGCTGAACCTTGCGGCGTTTACCCGTTATCTCGCCCAGACCCGGGCCGCCACCCGCCTGCCGATGGGCAATTTCAGCGGCCCGGTGCTGGCGCAGGTGGTCGGCGCTGATGGCCGCGCGGCCGCCCGCCAGCGTGTGACCCTGCGCCATGTGGGTGCGGCAGAGCCGTTTTACGACGGCTGGTCGGGGGTGGACGGGATGGTGACGGTCTTTCCCGCGATCCTGGGCGCCGGGCGGGCAGGTGCTGTCGAGATGCGCGCCTTTGCCGAAGGCGCGCCCGCGCCCGTGACCGCGACCCTTCAGACCGGCGCGCCGCGTCAGGTGGTGCGGGTGCCCGGCGCCGTGACCCAGCCGCCCGCATTTCTTGACCTGGTCTTTGTGGTCGATACGACCGGCAGCATGGGGGACGAGCTGGACTGGCTGACGCGCGACCTGAGCCGCATCGTATCGGCCGCCGCGCGCGGCTATGGCGGAGTGGATATCCGCTACGGGCTCATCCTCTACCGCGACCAGGGGGATGACTATGTCGTGCGGACCTATCCCTTTACCGGGTCTGCCGCGACGATGCGGGCGCAGCTGCGCGCACAGAGCGCGGATGGCGGCGGCGACTACCCCGAGGCGGCGGCCGATGCGCTGGCGGCGGCTGCGGCGCTGCCCTGGCGGCGCGGGCGCGGGGCGCGGCTGCTGTTCCACATCGCCGATGCGCCGCCGCATGACGCCGATGCCGCGCGGTACCTGGCTGCGGCCGCGGCGGCTTTGCGGGCGAATGTCACCATCCATGCGCTGGGCGCCAGTGGCGTCGAGACCGAGGCGGAGTACCTGATGCGGCAGGCCGCCGCGCAGACCGGCGGGCGCTATCTGTTCCTGACCGACGACAGCGGCGTGGGCCTCGCCCATGCAGAGCCGCGGATCTCGTGCTATCAGGTGACGCTGCTCAGCGACCTTGTCACACGGGTGCTGCGGGCGGAGTTGTCGGGTGCGCGGGTGGAGCCTGCGGCGGCGGACGTGATCCGCAGCGTGGGCAGCTACCGGGGCGGGGTCTGCCTCGACTGACCTTTGCGCGGGGCGGCCGCGCCGGGTGAAAATTCTTCGTACGAAGAATTTTGGAAGAATTTTCGTACGAAAATTCTTGCCCCGTCGGCCTTGGCGCGCCTCAGTGCAGGCCGATGCGCGCGGTGGTGCGCCAGATCTCGACCCTTGCGGCGGGCGTGCGCGCGAGCGCGTCGAGCATCCGTTCCGTGCGCAGGCCGGGCAGGGCGGCAAACACGTCAAAGAGGCCATCGGCGCCCTCGGCGTTGACTGGGATGGCGAGGCTCTGGCCGCCCACACCGGTGAGCACCCAGTGCGGCGGACGCCCGGTCGGGTCGAGGTCGAGCCGCGTGATATCGTCGATGTCGATCACCCCGCCGGTGAGCGGGCCGAAATAGGCGAGCCTGCGTTCATCGATCTGCACCACGCCCGCGCCGCCGCCGCCCTGCCGGAACCGCAACCGTTGCAGCGCAACCGTGCCAAGGCCCGCCGCGAGGATCACCATGAGGACCCCGATCCAGCGCAGCAGCGCCGGTTCGGTCAGCGCCCACCACAGACCCCAGAGCAGGATCGCGCCCGCCATGATCGGTTCGCGCCAGCGCAAAAGCGCTTCGCGGGCGGGCTGGCGGATAAAGGCCATGGGGCATCCTTTCGCGCGGTGTGGCGACGTCCTGCATCAGATAGGCACGACAACAGGCAAAGGCAAAGCGACAGGCTTGACCCGGCAGGATGCACCGGGCCAGTCTGTCGCCATGGAGAGGGACTGCGACGCCATCGGGATCGTCTTGGCCTTGGCTGGCATGACCACGCCTTCGCAGGTTCTCGGTGTGCTTGCCCGGCGGGCCGGGGCCCTGGGTCTGCCCACCTATGCCATCGGCACGATGCCCGCGCCCGGTGCCGCCGGGCCCGGCGACCGCTTCTTCTACCACAACTGGCCCGAGAGCTGGCCCGAAACCTATGCCCAGCGTGGCTTTGCCGCGATAGACCCGACGCTGCGGGCGGCGGCCCGGTCGCTCGTGCCGCTGACCTGCAGCGCGATCAAGGCCGGACGCGCCGGTTTCGTGCCCGATGCTGCCCAATGCGCCATGTTCGCTGCGGCCGAGGCGCTGGGGATGTGCGATGGCGTCATCGTGCCGCTGTTCGGCCCGCATGGCTATCAGGCGATGGCCTGTTTTGTCGGCCCGGGCCCAGAGCCCACACCGCGCGTGATGGCGGAACTTCATCTGCTGGCCATCCATGGCCATGCCCGGCTGATGGCGCTGCAGCACGGCACCACCATGCGCAGCGATACCGTCATCGCCCTGTCAGAGCGGGAGTGCGCGGTCCTGCGGGCCGCGATCCACGGCAATGCCGACGCGCGAATCGGGCGGGATCTCGGGATCAGCCTGCGAACCGTGCGGTTTCACTTCGCGTCGATCCGGCACAAGCTTGACGCTAAATCGCGGATCGAAGCTATCGCAAAGGCTGTAAGTCTTCACCTGATTCAAGGTTGACCTGTCACAAGTGACAGTTGGGGGCCGCGCGGCAACGGGGAAACATGAGGAGGGTCTTGGTGCCCGTTCCGTGAGTGGAAAGCCAGAATGCATTTTCGAGGTGGGGTCGTGACCTTTGGGTCATGGCCCCTTTTTCGTTAGAGCGTTCGAGACAGCAACTGAGGCCGTATGCGTGGCCGTATGCGTGACCGTTGCGGGTGGTGTGAACAGTGTGAGGTTGAAGGTGCCCTGCCGCTCAAAGCCCAGCGCGACATAGGCCCGCACCGCCATGTCGCTGGCTGCAAAGAGAACGGCGCGCGCGACGCCCTCTGCCCGCGCCTCGGCCAGATGCAGCGCCAGCGCCAGCCGGGCCAGTCCCTGCCCGCGCAGCGCGGGGGGCGTATAGACACCCCCGATCTGCACCGTATCGGGCAGCCTTGCGTTGAAGCCGGTCATCGCGACCGGCACGCCGTCCCGCAGCAACACCCGGTGGCTGTCGGCCGCGACATATCCGTCGATGTCGCGCGTGGCCTGCGCGGCGGCGCCGGCCGCGTCCTGCCCCAGCACCTCGGTGCCATAGGCGGCACGCCAGCCGGTCACCAGATCGCGGGGCGCATCGCCCAGCGGTATCAGCCGCGCGCCGCTGGCATCGGGCATCCGCAGCGCATCAAGCGGCAAGGTAAAGAGCGGCTCGTCGCGCGACAGGCTGGCCGGGGCCTCTGCCAGCCCCAGAGCGGCGCGCAAGGGCGCGACCTGCGCGGCCGCCCCGAGGATGCCGATCAACCGCGTGCCGGCCAGAACCTGCGCCGCCGCTGCAATCGCCCCGCCGGAAAGCTGCGGCATCGCCATACCCTCTTCGGTCACGGCCATCACATCGGTGATCCGGCCGCCGTCGCGCCGCAGCCAGAGCCGCAGCGCGCGGGGGTGCCCGCCTGCCATGCCGTGGTTTTGCAGATTGGCCAGCGTGAACATCGAGGTTTCGATATATGCGGTCAGAAAAGCGGTGATCGCCGCGCGGTCGGCCTCGGTTGCCGGGATCATCGCCAGTCTCCGCGCGTGACCTGCCAGAGCGTGAGCGCCGCAATCGCCGCCGTTTCCGCCCGCAGGATGCGCGGGCCGAGACTGATGCCGGTGGCAAAGGGCTTGGTGGCGAGATGCGCGCGCTCGGCAGGGGAAAACCCGCCTTCGGGCCCGACCAGCACCGCGCCGGGGCCGGGCAGGGCCTGCGCGCCGGCGGGGCTGCCGCGCCGCGCCTCGTCGCAAAACCACAGGTCGCGCCCGGCGGGCCAGTCCGCCAGCACCAGCGCGAGCTTTTGCGGCGCAGCCACCTCGGGCAGATGGGTCGCGCCGCATTGCTCTGCCGCCTCGATCACATGCGCCTGCATCTTGTCCGCGCGCAGGCGTTCGGCATTGGTGTAATCGGTCAGCACCGGCACGATCCGCGCGACGCCCAACTCCACCGCCTTTTCCACGATGACATCGGTGCGCGCCTTTTTCACCGGCGCGAACAAGAGCCACAGGTCGGGCGGCGCGATCAGCGGCGCGGTCTGCCCTTGCACGCAGAGCAACCCCGCCCGCTTGCCCGCCTGCACCACCGCGCCGTCCCATTCGCCGTCGTGCCCGTTGAAGAGCGACAGCACGGCCCCCACACCAAGACGCATCACCCCAAAGAGGTAATGCGCCTGCGCGTCCGACAGGGGAACCATTTGCCCTTGGGCCAGCGGATGCTCTACATGAAGGCGGATTTTCGAGGCCATGGGGGCAGGATATGTCTGATGCGCAGGACGCGCCAGAGGCGGTGGACCGGGTTGCCGATGCGCCACCGGGCAACTGGGTTGACCTTTATGCGCCCGCTGCGGCGCGTCCCTTTCTGCGGCTGTCGCGGGCTGACCGGCCGATCGGCACCTGGCTTTTGTTGCTGCCCTGCTGGTGGGGGCTGGCGCTGGCGAGCCTGTCCACCGGGCGCTTTGGCCTCTACGACGCGTGGATCGCGCTGGGCTGCGCGCTCGGCGCCTTTCTGATGCGCGGCGCGGGCTGCACCTGGAACGACATCACCGACCGCCGGATCGACGCGCAGGTGGCGCGCACGCGCAGCCGGCCGCTGCCTTCGGGGCAGGTGACGGTGCGCGGCGCGGTGCTGTGGATGGGGGCGCAGGCGCTGCTTGCCCTGGGCATCCTGCTCACGTTCAACACCGCCGCGGTCGCGCTGGGCGTGCTCGCGCTGCTGCCGGTCGCGGTCTATCCCTTTGCCAAGCGGTTCACCTGGTGGCCGCAGGCCTTTCTCGGCATCGCGTTCAACTGGGGCGCGCTGCTGGCCTGGACGGCGCATACCGGCACGCTGGGTGTGCCGGCGCTGTTTCTCTACGCGGCGGGCATCGCCTGGACGCTGTTCTACGACACGATCTATGCGCATCAGGACAGCGAGGATGACGCGCTGATCGGCGTGAAATCGACCGCGCGGCTCTTTGGGCAGGACAGCCCGCGCTGGCTGCGCCGGTTCCTGCTGACGACGGTCGGGCTGATGGGGATGGCGGTGATCACCGCGGGGCTGGGCGCGTCGGTCCTGGCCATGGCCATCGCGCTGGGCGGGCCCTGGGCGATGGGCTGGCACCTTGCCTGGCAGTTGCGCCACTTTGACCCGGATGACGGCGCGGGCCTCCTGCGGCTCTTCCGCTCGAACCGCGACGCGGGCCTGTTGGCCGCGCTGTTTTTCGCCACCGCCCTTCTGGTGTGATTGAACCCCGGGGTGCGAGCGCCTAGACAAGGCGCAGTTGCCACTACGCTATGGACCCTAATGCGCCTGTCCTCCTTCTTTGTCGTGCTGATCGCCTTTGTCGTGGCGGGCTTTGCCAGTGTGTTTGCCGCCCGTGCGACTGTCGCGGTGGTCGAGGGGCGGTCTGTCGTCGCGGTGCAGGAATCGCTTCTGGATCAACGGCATGACTGGGTGCGGGTGCAGGGTGACGGGCTTCAGGTCATTCTCGAGGGCGAGGCACCTTCCGAAGCTGTCCGCTTTCGTGCGATGTCGATCGCGGGCGGGATCGTGGATGCCAGCCGGGTGATCGACAACATGTCGGTCATGGATACGGCGGGAATCGCCCCGCCCGATTTCGCCATCGAGATCCTGCGCAATGACAGCGGCGTGTCGCTGATCGGCCTGATCCCCACCGCGACGGACCGCGACGAGATCCTGGCCGAAGTTGGCCGGATCGCGGGCAGCCTGCCGGTCACGGACCTGCTGCAGGAGGCCGACTATCCCGTCCCCGATGGCTGGCGCCGCGCGCTTACCTATGCGTTGCGGGCGCTGGCGCAATTGCCCCGTGCCAAGATTTCGGTCGCGGCGGACGCGGTGTCGATCGACGCCATATCGGATTCGGTCGAGCAGAAGCGCCGGCTCGAGACCGACCTCGCCCGGACCGCGCCGGCGGGTATGCGGCTGGCGCTGTCGATCAGCGCACCGCGTCCTGTGATCACCCCCTTTACCGTCCGCTTTGTGCGCGGCGCCGACGGCGCGCGGTTCGATGCCTGTGCGGCCGATACCGAAGAGGCGCAGCGCAAGATCATTGCCGCGGCCGTCGCCGCAGGCGTGTCCGGCCAGGTCGCCTGCCCGCTGGGCCTTGGCGTGCCCTCTCGCAGCTGGGGCGATGCGGTGGCGCGTGGCATCGCGGCGCTGGACGCGCTTGGCGGCGGGACGCTGACCTTTGCCGATACCGACGTCGTGCTGGTGGCGACCGAAGCGACCACCCAGGCCGATTTCGACCGGGTGGTGGGCGAACTCGCCAACGCCCTGCCCGATGTCTATGCGCTCGAATCCGAGTTGCCGCGCCCGGCAGAGGTGACGGCCGACGGACCGCCGCAGTTCACCGTGACACTCAGCCCAGAGGGTCAGGTGCAACTGCGTGGGTGGGTGCCTGACGAGCTGATCAACACCACGGCGCGCAACTTTGCCATGGCGCGATTTGGCCGCCACGAAGTGACCATGGGCACCCGGATCAGCGAGGGGCTGCCCCCCGGCTGGGCGGTGCGCGTTCTGGCCGGGATCGAAGCGCTGTCGATGCTCTCCAACGGGTCGGTCGTGGTGCAGCCCGATCTGATGACTGTGCGCGGCAATACCGGCGATCCCGAGGCCAATGCGCTCATCACCCGGCTCATGATCGACAAGCTGGGCCAGAACGCCGATCTGGCCATCGACGTGACCTATGTCGAGGCGCTCGACCCCGTCGCGGGTCTGCCCACGGCCGAGGAATGCGTCGCGGAGATCCTCGCCGTGACCGAGGCACGCAAGATCACCTTTGATCCCGGCTCCGCCACCATCACCGCGGTGGCGCAGCCGGTCATCGACGATATCGCCGATATCCTGCGGCGCTGCGCGGAGCTGCGGCTGCAGATCGCAGGCTATACCGACAGCCAGGGCCGGGACGAGATGAACCTCGCGCTGAGCCAGCAGCGGGCCGATGCGGTGCTGGATGCGTTACGGGCGCGCCGCGTGCCGGTGGCGAGTTTTTCCGCCATCGGCTATGGCGAAGCGGACCCGATTGCGGATAATGAAACCGAAGGGGGCCGCGAGGCGAACCGCCGCATAGCGTTTTCGCTGATCGTGCCCGAACCGGTCGCCGAAGAACCGACCACGCTGGAAGAGATCGAAGCCGCCGCCGAGGCGCAGGCCGCCGCTGTTGCGGATGGCGCGGGCGACCCCGACGCGGCGCAGACGGAAGCCGGGGCAGAGGGCGCGGCGACCGCGCAGGAATAGGGGCGCCATCGCGCCCCAAGGCAGGGACGGGACGTGAACAGAACAGAATTCATCATCGCCACCGCGATCATCCTTTTTGTCGCCTTTGCGCTGGGCTGGTTCGCAAGCTGGCTGGTCAACCGTTTTACCCGTGTGACCAAGGCCGACATGGGCGAGCTCGACCGCATGGCGCAGGCGCTGCACGAGGCCGAGGAGACCCGCGATCAGGCGATCACCTACCTGCAGCAACGCGAGGCCGAAATCTCGAACCAGCTGACCCAGACCGAGGCCGAATTGCGCGCTGCAATGGACGGCCTGCGCGATGCCCGGCGCGAAACCGAAGAGTTGCGCAGCTATATCGACCGGCAGAACGCCTGAGCGGGACGAAGAATTTTCGTACGAAAACTCTTTGCCTCCGGCGGGGATATTTTTGGCAAGATGAAGGGGCGGCGGCGGTCTGCTGATGGCTCAGTCGAACCGCAGCCAATCGGCCGCGCGGGTGATCCTGTCGCAGCCGGCAAAGCGGGCGAGACGGCCGAGTTCGGCATCGAGCCGGGCGTGGCGTGCCTTTGTCATCGTCACGGATGGTTCTGGCCAGAAGGCGCGCAGGGCGAGGGTGCCCGTCTCGCGCTGCGCCTTGACGTCGATCCGGCCGATCAGACGCGCCCCTTCGAGCACCGGAAAGACGTAGTAGCCGTAACGGCGCTGTGGCTCGGGGACGTAGATCTCGATCCGGTAGTGGAAGCCGAACAGCCTTTCGGCGCGTTTGCGGTCGCGCAACGCCGGGTCGAAGGGGGACAGCAGGCGCAGGCGCGCCGGCGGCTCTGGCGGCGGCTTGACGAGTGTTCCTGGCCGCGCAAAGGCGGCGCGCAGGGTGCCGTCGTTGGCCGCGACCTCGACCGCAATGATGCTGCCGGCCGCGCAGGCGGCGGCGCACCAGGCGCGGGCCTCGTCCCGCGTGACCAGCGCCCAGAAATCCGCAATCTCGGCCGCGTTGGCAAAGCCGAGCCGGTCGAGGGCGGCGTTGCAGGCCCAGTCGATCGTCTCGGCCTCTGTCGGTGTCGTCTCGCGCAGGACTTGCGGGATGACCCGTTCGGTCAGGTCATAGACCTTGCGGAATCCGTCGCGGCGCACCACCGACAGGGCGCCTGTCCGCCAGAGGTATTCCAGCGCGGTCTTGGACGGGTGCCAGTCCCACCAGCCGGTCTTGCCCCGCGCCTCGCCTGAGGCAAGCTCGCCCGACGTGCACTCTCCATGGTCCGCGATGCGGCGCAGCACGGCTTCGAACTGCGCCTCGAACCCCTCGCCCTGCCAGGCCCGCCAGCGCGGGGTGAGGCGGGCGGCGTCGCGGGCAAAGCGCAGCCGCCAATACGGGAAAAATCCGATCGGAAGGATGGCCGCGTCATGGGTCCAGTGTTCGAACACCGCGCGGTCGCGCGCCAGGGCGGTGTCGAGTGCCGCGGGCCGGTAGGCGGGCCGGCGCGACCACAGGATCATGTCATGCGCGCGTGCCACAGTGTTCACGCTGTCGATCTGCACAAAGCCGAGCGCGTCGATCTGGTCATGCAGGGCCGCACCGCTGGCCGGACCGGCGGGCGCGGTCGCGAGCCCGTGATGCGCGAGAAAGATCCGACGGGCGGTGGCGTTGTCGATCTGGGGCGGTGGCGGCATCGGGCGGGTCCGGGGTTGACTGGACGCCAACCTATGCCGGATTGCCCCGCTCTGGACAGGGGCCGCGTGAGCGCCTATCTCGAGCCGATCATGGCCAGCAAGTCCGACAGCAAGAATTACAAGGTCGTCGCCGAGAACCGGCGCGCGCGCTATGACTATGCCATCGAGGAAGATATCGAATGCGGCATCATCCTGATGGGGTCCGAAGTCAAATCGCTGCGCCTCGGCCAATCGAACATCGCCGAGAGCTATGCCAGCGTCGAAGGCGGGGAGCTGTGGCTCACGAACGCCTATATCGCCCGCTATGAGCCCGCCCGCCAATGGGGCCATGAAGAGCGCCGCCGTCGCAAGCTGCTCGTCTCGCGCAAGGAGCTGTCGCGCCTGTGGAACGCCACGCAGCGGCAGGGCATGACCATCGTGCCGCTGGTGATGTATTTCAACGACCGCGGTCTGGTGAAGCTCAAGATCGCGACCGCCAAGGGCAAGCAGAACCATGACAAGCGCGCGACCGAGGCAGAGCGCGACTGGAACCGCCAGAAACAGCGCCTGATGCGCGACCACGGCTGATGGGGCCGCGGCCTTGCCCGGCTCCAACGACCTTGTCACAGTCGTGTTGCGGCGCTAGTCACGGCACCGTGGCGCAAGGCCGATCCGGCGCGCCCGAACACCGGAGGGCGCGCGCGTGACGATGCCATTTCACGACGATCCGCAGGTGCTGGTCTCGACCGGCTGGCTTGACGCGCATCTGCGCGACCCCGATCTGCGCCTGCTTGATGCGTCCTGGTATCTGCCGGACATGGGGCGCGATGCGCGGGCCGAATATCTGGCCGGACACATCCCCGGCGCGCGTTTCTTTGACATCGACGAAATCTCGGACCTGCGCTCTGATCTGCCGCATATGGCGCCGCCGGTGGAAAAGTTCATGAGCCGGATGCGCGCGATGGGCGTGGGCGACGGGCATCAGGTGGTGGTATATGACGGCGCCGGGCTGATGTCGGCGGCGCGGGTCTGGTGGCTGTTCCGGCTGATGGGCAAGCGCGATATCGCGGTGCTCGACGGCGGTCTGCCGAAATGGCGTGCCGAGGGGCGGGTGCTGTCGGACATGCCGCCAGTCGTGCGCGACCGGCACATGACGACAAGCCGGCAGAACCAGTTGGTCAAGGACGTGACCGAGGTCGCCCGTGCGGCCAAGCTGGACGATCACGCGATCATCGACGCCCGCGCGCCCGCGCGGTTCCGTGGTGAGGCGGCAGAGCCGCGAGCGGGGCTGCGGCAAGGGCATATCCCGGGCGCGCGCAACGTGTTCTACCGCGACCTGCTGCACGAAGATTTCACCCTGAAACCCGCAGCCGACCTGCGCGCGGTGTTCGAGGCGGCGGGCGTTGACCTGCGCAAACCTGCGATCACCACCTGCGGCTCGGGTATCACGGCGGCGGTTCTGTCGCTCGCGCTCGAGCGGATGGGAAAGACCGACCACGCACTCTATGACGGGTCATGGGCCGAGTGGGGCATGTATGACGACCTGCCCATCGCAACGGGAGACGCCTGATGTTCGAGACGCTCAAGGACCAGCCTGCGGACAAGATCCTCATGCTCATCGCCGCCTTTCGCGACGATCCGCGCGCGGACAAGATCGACCTGGGCGTCGGCGTCTACAAGGATGCGACCGGCCTCACCCCGGTGATGCGCGCGGTCAAGGTGGCCGAGCGGCGCCTGGTCGAAACGCAAGAGACCAAGACCTATACCGGCCTTGCCGGTGATCCGGCCTTTGCCGATGCGATGATCGGTCTGGTGCTGGGCGATGCGGTGGCCCGCGACCGGGTGGCGGCGGTGGCCACGCCCGGCGGGACCGGCGCGATCCGCCAGGCGCTCGAGCTGATCCGGCTGGCGGCGCCGCAGGCGACCGTCTGGCTGTCGAACCCCACCTGGCCCAACCACCCGTCGATCATCCGCTATCTGGGGATGAAGATGGCCGAATACCGCTATTTCGACGAGGCCACGCGCGGTGTGGATTTCGCCGGCATGATGGCCGATCTGACGCAGGTGGCGCCGGGTGATGTGGTGCTGCTGCATGGCTGCTGCCACAACCCCACCGGCGCGAACCTCGGCGCCGCACAATGGGCCGAGGTCATCGCCACGCTGCGCGCGCGGGGTGCGGTGCCGCTGGTGGACCTCGCCTATCAGGGCTTTGGCGACGGGCTCGATGCCGATGCGGCAGCGACGCGGGCGGTGGCGGCGGGCTTTGACGAATGCCTGATCGCCACGAGCTGTTCCAAGAACTTTGGCATCTACCGCGAACGCACCGGCCTGCTGATGGCGGTGACGCGCGGCGCGGCCGAACATCGCACGACGCAGGGCACACTCGCCTTTCTCAACCGTCAGAATTACTCCTTTCCGCCCGACCATGGCGCGCGGGTGGTGACGATGATCCTGACAGACCCGGTCCTGCGTGCGGATTGGGAGGCGGAGCTGAACGCGGTGCGCGCCGGCATGCTGGGCCTGCGCGCGGCGCTGGCGGCCGAGCTGCAACGGCTCACGAACTCGGACCGCTTCGGTTTTCTCGCGCAGCATCGCGGCATGTTCTCGCGGCTGGGCACGACGCCCGAAGTGGTCGAGCGGCTGCGGACGGAGCATGGCATCTACATGGTCAGCGACAGCCGCATGAACATCGCCGGGCTGAACGCGCAGACGGTGCCGGTGCTGGCACGCGCCATCGTGGATTGCGGCGTCTGAGCGGGGAAAGAATTTTCGTACGAAAATTCTTGCAAGAGTTTTCGTACGAAAACTCTTTCCCGGCCGCCGCCCCTACGCAAAAGGCCCCGGACGCGTGGTCCGGGGCCTGATGACCAGGGGCATGTGAGGGAGGATCAGCCCTTGGTGAACTCCGGATAGGCCTCCATCCCCAACTCGGACAGGTCGAGGCCGTTGACCTCGGCCTCCTGGCTGACGCGCAGGCCCATGGTCGCCTTGAGGATCAGCCAGACCACGAGGCTCACGCCGAAGACAAAGGCGCCGATGATGGCAAAGCCGATGATCTGCGTCGCAAAGCTGGTGCCTTCGGTGTAGAACGGCACCGCCAGCGTGCCCCAGAAACCGGCGAGCAGGTGCACCGGGATCGCGCCCACCACGTCGTCGATCTTGAGCTTGTCGAGCATCGGGATCGCAAAGATCACGATCACGCCACCGACTGCCCCGATCCAGACCGCTCCGAACAGCGTCGGGTCGAGCGGCCCGGCGGTGATCGACACGAGGCCGGCCAGCGCGCCGTTCAGCAGCATGGTGAGGTCAACCTTCTTGTAGACCACTTGCGACAGGATCATCGCCGTGACCGCGCCGGAAGCCGCCGCCATGTTGGTGTTGGCAAAGATCACCGCCACCGCATTCGCGTCAGCCTCTGTCCCCAGCGCGAGTTGCGAGGCGCCGTTGAAGCCGAACCAGCCCAGCCACAGGATGAATGTGCCCAGCGTGGCCAGCGCCAGGTTCGAGCCCGGCATCGGGTTCACCCGGCCGTCCTTGTACTTGCCCAGCCGCGGCCCGAGGATCAGCGCACCGGCCAGTGCCGCAAAGCCACCCGCCGCGTGGACAAGGGTCGAGCCGGCGAAATCGGAGAAGCCCATCGCGGCGATGAAACCGCCGCCCCACTGCCAGGAGGACTCGACCGGGTAGATGAAGCCGGTCAGGACCACGGTAAAGATCAGGAACGGCCACAGCTTGATCCGCTCGGCCAGCGTGCCCGACACGATCGACGCCGTGGTCGCGCAGAACATCAGCTGGAAGAAGAAATCGGAACCCGTCGCATAGCCCGAGGCGATCGCGGGTTCGCCACCGATATTGGCCAGCCGCAGGATCGGCCCGAGGATGCCATCCATCAGCCAGGCGCTGGTTTCGCCCTCGCCCAGGTCGGCGCCATAGGACCCCGGATACATCAGGTTGTAGCCCATCAGCCAATACATGATCGACGCGATGGCAAAGAGCGCGATGTTCTTGGTCAGCTGCGTCGTCACGTTCTTGGACCGGACCAGGCCGGCCTCGAGCATGGCAAAGCCCGCCGCCATCCAGAACACAAGAAAGCCGCCGATCAGGAACAGCAGCGTATTGAAGATAAAGGCGTTGTCCACCACCGCCGCGACCTCTTCGGCCACGACCTCGGCCACCTCTGCGACCTCGGCGGTTTCCTGGGCCAGGCCCAGGGTCGGCAGCGCGATCAGCGCGCCGACGGTCAGGATGTTTTGCAGTTTCATTGTCATCTTGCCCCTGTGGGTTTTTGCATCGCGTTGCGGATCAGAGTGCATCTTCGTTGACCTCGCCGGTGCGCACCCGCAGCGCGCTTTCGACGTCGAGCACGAAGATCTTGCCGTCGCCGATCTTTTCGGTCTTGGCAGTGCGCGCGATGGTGCTCACGACCTGGTCGGCGAGCCCGTCGGCGACCACGATCTCGAGTTTCACCTTAGGCACGAAGTTCACGGCATATTCCGCGCCACGATAGATTTCGGTGTGTCCGGATTGCAGGCCAAAGCCCTTGATCTCGGTCACCATCATCCCGCGCACGCCGACGGCGGTCAGCGCCTCGCGCACCTCCTCCAGCTTGAACGGCTTGATTGTTGCGATGATGAGTTTCACGTTCTTCCCCTTGCGAGTTGTTCCGCAGAGCCCCTCCGGCACGCTGCCCGTTTCCATCAAGGAGGGGCAGAGCGCGCGGGAACAAGGGATTGCTGCGGGTGCAAAAGGTAAAAATCCGGTAAAACTGCACAAATTTTGCACAAATGCACTGCGGCGCACAAAAATTAGACGATCAAAAAACAGGAGGGTGGACGACTCAACCTTCTCTACATTTCCACGGCGCCACGATATGCTGCGCAAAACAAGACCGATCGGCAGAGCAGAGCATGAGTTCAAAAGGTGGACGCAAACCGCCCCTGGTGGCGGACCGGCGCTATCAGGCGCGCCAACCGGTTGCGGCGAAAAAGCCGGCAACCCGGTCGCGATCGCGCAAACCACGCACCCCTGCGCCGCGCCCCAAACGGGGGCCCCTGGGTCTTGTCGTGGGGCTTGTGACCGGGATGTTCCGGCTGATCCTGCGCATCGTGTGGGGCGTGACCTGGCGCGCCGGGCTTGTCACCGGGCTCGCGATTGCGGGCGGGGTGGCCTATTACGCCTCGACCATGCCGCCGGTGTCGCAACTGGTGGATGGGCGCGCGCGCGGTTCTGTGACCCTGCTCGACCAGTACGGGTCCGAATTCGCCTGGCGCGGCGACCAGTTCGGCGGGATGATCACCGCAGCCTCTGTATCGGTCCATCTGCGCAATGCCGTGGTCGCGACCGAGGACCGGCGGTTCTACAGCCATCTGGGGGTTTCCCCGCGCGGCATCGCCAGCGCCGTGCGCATCAACATGGCGGCGGGGCGCAGTCCGCTGTCGGGCAACGGCGGGTCCACCATCACGCAGCAGACGGCGAAACTGCTGTGCCTCGGGCGGCCCTATGACCAGTCGGTCTGGCCGACCGAGACGGAATACGAGGCCGACTGCCGGCGCAGCACGATCTGGCGCAAGGTGCAGGAGGCCGTCTATGCGATGGCGATGGAGGCACGCTATTCCAAGGACGAGATCCTGACCATCTACCTCAACCGCGCCTATCTGGGTGCAGGCACGCGCGGCTTTCAGGCGGCGGCGAACCGCTATTTCGGCCATCCCGCCGCCGAGGTGACGCCTGCCGAGGCCGCGATGCTGGCCGGGCTGCTCAAGGCGCCTTCGACCTATGCGCCCACCTCGAACCTGCAGCGCGCCCAGGACCGTGCCGCGCTGGTCGTGGGGCTGATGGAGGAACAGGGCTATCTGTCCGCCGCCGCCGCCGCCGAGGCGCGCGCCAACCCTGCTCGCCTGTCGCCCGCCGCCGAGGCGCGCGCGGGAGGCTATTTTGCCGATTGGGTGATGGACCAGGGGCCCGAATTCTTTACCCGCGACACCACCGAGGATGTGGTGATACGCACCACGCTCGACCCCCGCATCCAGCAGGCCGCGGAACAGGCGCTGGTGCAAGTGTTCGAGAACGAGGTGCGTGCCGGGTCAGAGGCGCAGGCGGCGATCATCGTGATGTCGGCCGACGGCGCGGTGCGCGCCATGGTCGGCGGGCGCGACCTGCGGGCGTCGGGGGCGTTCAACCGGGCCACGCAGGCGTTGCGCCAGACCGGGTCGGCGTTCAAGCCCTTTGTCTATGCGGCCGCGCTCGACATGGGGATGAGCCCGGATGACCTGGTCGATGACAGCCCGTTGACGATCAACATCACCGGGTCAGGCCCATGGTCGCCGCAGAATTACGACCGCCAGTTCAAGGGCATGGTGACGCTGACCCAGGCCCTTGCCGAAAGCCGCAACATCCCCGCCGTGCGCATCGCGCAGCAGGTCGGGCTTCCCGCCGTGCGCAGCGTGGCCGAGATGTTCGGCATCGACAGCAACCTTGCCGCCGGGCCCGCGCTGGCGCTGGGCGCGTCCGAGAGCACGCTGATCGAGATGACCGGCGCCTTTGCAGGCATCCTCAATGGCGGGTCGTCCGTCACGCCCTACGGGCTGGTCGAACTTCGCCTTCAGGGCGAGACCGAGGCGCTGATGGGCTCGGGCGGGGGCATCGGCGAACGGGTGATCCGCGAGGATGCGGCGCGGCAACTGACCTGGATGATGCATCAGGTCGTGCTGCGCGGCACCGGGACGCGGGCGCGCATCGACGGCTGGGAGGTCGCGGGCAAGACCGGCACCACCAACGCCGGGCGCGATGCCTGGTTCATCGGCTATTCGGGCGACTATGTGACCGGCGTCTGGATGGGCTATGACGACAACCGCCCGCTGACCGGCGTCACCGGCGGCGGCCTGCCTGCGGTGATCTGGCGCGAGACGATGACGCGGGTGCTGTCGGGGCAGACGCCTACGCCCCTGCCGATGCTGGCGCCCTCGGGTCCGGGCACCTTTGCCGGGCAGATCACGGCGGGCGAGGCGCCGGCCGAAAATGCCTCGGACCCGGTGCTCGATCAGGTGCTGCGCGAAATATTCGGCGAACCGCAGGTCACGGCACCGGGCGCGCCTGCCCCCGAGGGCGACCCGGGGTTGCAGAACGTGCTGGATGCGATCCTGAACGGCGGCTGAGTGCTATCCGGCAGGCGCCGGGCAGCGGTCATAGCGAAAGGCGTAGCCGTTCCAGACCATGATGATGCCGTTCCCCTCGGCCGCCTTCATCAGCATCGCGCGCTCGGTCCAGGTCTCGCTCTCGCCCGAGCATTGCATGGTGTAGAGCGTGGCATCCATGTCGAGCACATCGACCGGGCGCGACATCACGCATTGCATCTCCACGCCGTAGAATATCCCGCCCGCGATCCGGAGCGACCCGCCATCGACGCCCACCAGCGCACATTCGGCATTGGCGCGCTGTCGGTACACGCCATCATAGGGGCCGGCCTCTGCCGCCAGAGGGGCCGCGAACAAGAACGACGAAGCGACCGTCACGGCACGCCCCAGCCATGTCCCCGATCTGGCAATCCGTGCGACACAAGGCGCAGGCTGGATCCGGCGCCGGTCCATCAGCTTTGCGGCAATTCCGCGATCAGACGGTCGATGTCGCCGCGCCGCTGGTCGAGCAGGGCCAGCATCTCGGTCCGCTCCGAGAGGAGCATGTTGATGCCCTCGATGATGATGTTGAAGAACAGCACCTGGCCCGACCGGTCAGAGACCTGGAAATCGACCCGAAAGGGCGTCTGCCCCCGCAGGATCGCCATCGTCTCGACCTCGACCCCGTTGGGCACGTTGCGCGCGTCGCGCACCTCGATCTGCCCGCCGATGAACTCGCGGAACCGCCGCCCGTATTTGCGCGCGATATAGGTGCGGAATGCGGCCGTGAACTGCTGCATCTGCGCCGGCGTGGCACGGCGGGCCTCATTGCCCAGCGTATAGCGGGCGATGGTGGGCACATCGGCGTAGCGGCTGAAGATCGTCTCGAAATCGCGCAGCATCGCCGCCTCGGCCTTGCCCGAGGCGATGACGGCATTCACGTCGCGCACCAGCAGATCGACCAGACCACGCGCCTGATCGAGCGTCGCGGCCCGCGCCACCGGGGCCAGCATGAGCGCGGTCGTGGCACTGGCCCCCAGAAGCAGGGACCGGCGGTTCATCTGGACGGGAGAGGTCGGCATGTCAGAACGTCCTTACTGCGCATAAGGGTCGATATAGGCATCCACGGCCTCCTGACCCAGTTCGAACCGGCGATTTTGCAGGTAAATTAATCGTGCCTGCGCATAGCTGTCCGCGCTTTCATACAGGACCGAATCGATGGTGTCGCCGATGTTGCCCCGGTCGATCACCTGCTCGGCGATCCGCGCATAGGTGCCGTATTTCAACTGGTTGGGGGTGCCGACAAAGTCGAGCGGATTGAGCAGGATGTCAGCCACTTCGCCCAGGGCATCGCGCTGGGTCGAGGGGCCGAGGAGCGGCAACTCCAGATAGGCGCCTTCGGGCACGCCCCAGACATAAAGCGTCTCACCGAAATCCGTCGTCTTTTCGGTCACGCCGATCGCGCCCGCGGGGTCAAAGAACCCGCCCAGCCCGACCGTGGAATTGATGATGAAGCGCAGCGAATTGCGCACTACGCCCTCGACATCGGCCTGCAACACCCCGTTGAGCACCATGCCGGGCAGCGAGACATTGTCGGAAAAGTTGAGAACGGGCCCACTGATCGCCTCGGGCAGCGAGACCGACACCTGCCCGCCCGGCCGCACAAAGGCGCTGTCGAGCGACTTGTTGAAGGCATGGATCTGCCGGTTGGTCGCCTCATAGGGGTCATGGAAATCCGCCCCTTCGGGTGCGACCGAACAGCCGGCCAGCAAGGCCATCGCACAAATGATCCCGATCGGACCGCGACCTGTCACGTCTGTCTCTGGCACTGTTCAACCACCTTGCTCTATAGAGTTGCTTCGTCCGGTTCGCCAAAACGTCCATTGCCGGACCGTGAAACGCCAGATAGGCCTTTAGTCACGCATTTGGAAACAGACTTTTCAATATTATGATGGCACAGAGGCCGAGCCGAAAACAAACCCCCCTAGCGGAAAGACGCGCATGACCCGCACTCCCCAGACAGACGGCGCCGCCGAACTGCGCGCCGCGCGGCGTGAAAGCAGGCTGCTTTATTGGTTCGTTGCCCTCTTCAGCCTGTTCGTGAACCTGCTGATGCTGACCGGACCGATGTACATGCTCAACGTCTATGACCGGGTGCTGGGGTCAAGGTCGCTCGAGACACTGGTGGCGCTGACGGTTCTGGTGGCGTTCCTTTACGGCTGCATGGGCCTGCTCGACATGGTGCGCGGCCGGGTCATGGGGCGGATCGGCGCGCGGTTCCAGGCGCAACTGGATGAACGGGTGTTCTCGGCCTCGCTGCGCGGCAGCGCCAATCCGCGCGTGGCCCGGCAGGCGGCCAGCGGGCTGCGCGACCTCGAATCGGTGCAGCGGCTGATCATTTCGCCGGTGCTGATGGGGCTGTTCGACCTGCCTTTTGCGCCGCTGTTCTTTCTGGGGATCTTTGTCTTTCACCCGCTGCTGGGCATTCTGGGCCTTTTCGGCGCGGCTGTCCTGATCGCCTTTGCGCTGGCCAACCAGATGACGACCCGCCGCCCGATCGAGCAATCGACGCTGGCCACCTACCAGTCCGAGGCGCTGGGCAGCCAGATCCGGCAGGAGGCCGAGATGGTGCAGGCGCTGGGGATGCGTGGCGCGGCCTTTGCCCGCTGGCAGCAGGCGCGGGCGCGGTCGCTTGATGCCAATATCGCCGCCGCAGACGCCGGCGGCCTCTTTGGCGCGCTGATCAAGGCGTTCCGCCTGTTTCTGCAATCTGCCATGCTGGGGCTCGGCGCCTATCTGGTGTTGCGGAACGAAATGTCGCCCGGCGCCATGATCGCCGGGTCGATCCTGCTGGGCCGCGCCCTTGCGCCGATCGAGATGATCGTGGGCCAATGGGCGGTGTTCCAGCGGGCGCGCGACAGTTGGCAGAACCTGACCACGCTTCTGGGCGAGGTGCCCGAGGAAAGCCGGCGCATGGCGCTGCCCAAGCCGCGCGCGCGGCTCGACTGCGAGCAACTGACGGTCGTGCCGCCCGGCGAACATCAGGCCGCGCTGCGGATGATCAGCTTCAGCGTCGGGCCGGGGCAGGCGGTGGGGGTGATCGGCACCTCGGGCGCGGGCAAATCGACGCTGGCGCGCGCGCTCACCGGCACATGGCGGCCTGCGGGCGGCAAGATCCGGCTCGACGGCGCGGCGCTCGACCAATACGACCCCGACGTGCTGGGCCAGCACATCGGCTATCTGCCACAGCGCGTGTCGCTGTTCGACGGCTCGATCAAGGACAATATCGCCCGCCTGTCCCCCAACCCCGACGAGGAGCAGGTGGTCATCGCCGCCAAGAAAGCCGCCGCGCATGAGATGATCCTCAAGCTGCCGGATGGCTACGACACCCGCGTCACCGCCGCAGGTGGCCGGCTGTCGGGCGGGCAGATCCAGCGGATCGGGCTGGCGCGCGCGATGTATGGCGACCCGGTGGTGCTGGTGCTGGACGAGCCGAACTCGAACCTCGACAATGACGGCAGCGAGGCGCTGAATGCCGCGATCCGCGCGATGAAGGCCGAGGGGAAATGCGTGCTGATCATGGCCCACCGCCCCGCCGCGATCAAGGAATGCGACCTCTTGCTGATGATCGAGAACGGCGCGCGCCGCGCCTTTGGCCCAAAGGATGAGGTCTTGCGCGAGATCGTGAAGAACCATCAGGAAATCACCGGCCCCGGTGGCCCGGGAGGTGTGGCATGATGACCGACCCCAAGGCGATCCGCACACGCTGGTCCACGCGCGGGCCGATGGTGCTGGGCATTCTGGCGCTGGTGCTGCTGGTGGGCGGTTTCGGCACATGGTCGGTGATGGCGCGGATCACCGGGGCGATCATCGCCGCGGGCCGCATCGAGGTGGACCAGAACCGGCAGGTCGTGCAGCACCCCGACGGCGGTGTGGTGGCCGAGATCCTGGTCAAGGAGGGCGCGACCGTGGCCGCCGGCGACCTGCTGATCAAGCTCGACGCCGAGGCGCTGCAATCGGAGCTTTCGGTGGTCGAGGGGCAGCTTTTCGAGGTGCTCGCCCGCCGCGCCCGCTTCGAGGCGGAACGTGACGCGGCCGAGGCGCTGGTCTTCAGCCCGCTGCTGCTGGAGGCCCTGAACGAGGTCGCGCCGGAACTGATGGAAGGCCAGTCGCGCCTGTTCGAGGCGCGGATGGAAAGCGAGGCGCAGGAGAAAGAGCAACTCGCCCGCCGTCGCAGCCAGATCGGCAGCCAGATCGAGGGGATCGAGGCGCAGCAGACAGCACTCGCCGCGCAACTCGCGCTCATCAACGAGGAACTGGCGAGCCAGCAGTCGCTGCTCGACCGTGGTCTGGCGCAGGCGGCGCGCGTGCTGGCCCTGCAACGCGAGGCGGCAAGCCTTGCCGGGCAGGCCGGCGAGCTGACCGCATCCAAGGCGCAGGCCGAAGGCCGCATGACCGAGATCGACATCGAGATCCTGCGCATCGACAGCGCCCGCCGCGAAGAGGCGATCAGCCGCCTGCGCGACCTGCAATACAACGAGATCGAGCTGTCCGAGAAACGCCGCGCGCTGACCACGCGGCTCGACCGGCTCGACATCCGCGCGCCGGTGTCGGGGATCGTCTATGGCATGCAGGTCTTTGCCCCACGCTCGGTCATCCGCCCGGCCGAGCCGGTGCTGTTCCTGGTGCCGCAGGACCGCCCGCTGGTGATCGCCACGCAGGTCGAGCCGATGCACATTGACCAGGTCTTTCTGGGGCAGGAGGTCGCGCTTCGCTTTTCCGCCTTTGACCAGCGCCGCACGCCCGAGATCTTCGGCCATGTGACGCAGATTTCGGCCGATGCGTTTCAGGACCAGACCTCGCAGATATCGTATTACAGGGCCGAGATCGTGCTGAATGATGGCGAGGCCGCGCGCCTGCCCGAGGACATGACGCTGATCCCCGGCATGCCGGTCGAGGCCTTCATCAGCACCGATGAGCGCAGCCCGCTCGACTATCTGGTCAAACCGATGGCCGACTATTTCGCCAAGGTGTTCCGCGAGGGCTGACGCCTGATTTTGCAGTTCCACCACAAGGCGGAATCGGTCTAGGGTCCGCGCGACAGACACCGGCAGGAGACGACGATGACCCATGAAAGCCGCCTTGCAGCGCTGGGCGTGACCCTGCCGGCTGCCCCGGCTCCGGCCGCCAATTATGTGCCGTTCGTGGTGCTGGGCGACCTTGTGCATGTCTCGGGCCAGATCTCGAACGGGCCGGACGGGTTCATCACCGGCCGGCTGGGCGCGGATATGGATGTGGAGGCCGGCGCTGCCGCCGCGCGCAGTTGCGCCATCAGCCTGCTCGCGCAGGTCAAGGCCGCCTGCGGGGGCGACCTCGAGCGGCTGGTGCGGGTGGTGAAACTGGTGGGTTTCGTCAACTCCACCCCCGAATTCACCGACCAGCCCAAGGTCATCAATGGCGCGTCCGATTTCATGGTCGCCGCATTGGGCGACGCCGGGCGGCATGCGCGCTCGGCGGTGGGCGTGGCCGCGCTGCCCTTGGGCGTTGCGGTCGAAATCGAAGGCCTCTTCCAGATCCGATGACCCTGCCTCCCGCTTTCCTCAGCCGCCCGATCGCGCATCGCGGCCTGCATGACCGGGCGCAGGGCCGCATCGAGAACAGCCGTGCCGCCGTGCGCGCGGCGGTCGCCGCCGGCTATGGCATCGAAATCGACCTGCAACTGTCGGCCGACGGTGTCCCGATGGTCTTTCACGACGAGGCGCTCGCGCGGCTCACCGGCCGGCCCGGCCTTGTCGCAGAGCATGACGCGGCCAGCCTTGGTGCGATGACGCTGCTGGGCGGCGACGACGGCATCCCGACGCTGGCCGAGGTGCTGGGCATCGTGGCGGGCAAGGTCGCGCTTCTGATCGAGGTCAAGGATCAGGACGGGCTTTTGGGCCCGGACGTCGGCGCGCTGGAACAGGCGACAGCCGGGACGCTGGCGGGCTACGCGGGCCCCGTCGCGGTGATGTCCTTCAACCCGCATTCCATGGCCGCGATGGCCCGTCTCGCCCCCGCCATCCCGCGCGGGCTCACGACATCGGCCTATCGCCCGTCCGACTGGTCCCCGGTGCCGGATGCAACCTGCGACCGCCTGCGCGAGATCCCCGACTACGCCGCCACAGGGTCCTGTTTCATCAGCCACGAGGCCCTTGACCTCGCGCGCCCGCGCGTGGCCGCGCTCAAGACCGCAGGCGCTTCGGTGTTGTGCTGGACGATCCGGTCAGCGGCGGCCGAGGCGCGCGCGCGCGCCGTCGCGGATAATGTGACCTTTGAGGGATACGCGGCTTGACCGCCCGCGCGGTTGCGCCACCTCTCGCCCCATGACCGACACGATCACCATCACCGCCCATGCTGCGCTGACCGAGATCGGCCAGCCCGCCTGGGATGCCTGCGCCTGCCCCGAGGCGGCGGATGGCGGGCGGCCCTTTGACCCGTTCACCACCTACCGCTTTCTCAAGGCGCTCGAGGACAGCCGGTCGGTCGGCCCCGGCAGCGGCTGGCAGCCACGCTACCTGTCGGCGCAAAAGGATGGCGCGGTGATCGCCGTCGCGCCGCTTTATGCCAAGGGGCACAGTCAGGGCGAATACATCTTTGACCACAACTGGGCGCAGGCCTACGAGCGGGCCGGCGGGCGCTATTACCCCAAGCTCCAGATCGCGGTGCCCTTTACCCCCGCGACAGGCCGGCGGTTCCTGACCCGCCCGGGGTTCGAGGCCGAGGGGATGGCCGCGCTGGTGCAGGGCGCCGTGCAGATCGCGGCCGACAACCGCCTGTCGTCGCTGCACATCACCTTCTGCACCGAGGCCGAGGCGCTGGCCGGCGCGCAGATGGGGTTGATGGGGCGCATCGGCCAGCAATTTCATTGGGAAAACGCGGGCTACGACAGCTTCGACGGCTTCCTCGCCTCGCTGTCCTCGCGCAAGCGCAAGATGCTGCGCAAGGAGCGGCAAGAGGCGCAGGGCTTTGGCGGAGAGATCGTCGTGTTGACCGGCGCGGCGATAGAACCCGCGCATTGGGATGCGTTCTGGGCCTTTTATCAGGACACCGGCAGCCGCAAATGGGGCTCACCCTACCTCACCCGCGCGTTTTTCGACCGCGCGCAGGAGGTGCTGCGCGACGACATGCTGCTGGTGCTGGCGCTGCGCGGCGGGCAACCGGTGGCGGGGGCGCTCAACTTCATCGGGCGTGACACGCTTTATGGCCGCTATTGGGGTTGCACCGAACATCACCCGTTCTTGCACTTTGAACTGTGCTACTATCAGGCCATCGACTTTGCCATCGCGCGGGGGCTGGCGCGGGTCGAGGCGGGGGCGCAGGGCGAACACAAGCTGGCGCGCGGCTATATGCCGGTGGCCGTCCATTCGCTGCACTGGATCGCGGATGCGGGCTTTGCCGAGGCGGTGGCGCGCTATCTGGAGGCCGAACGCGCGGCGGTCGATCAGGAGATCGAGGTGCTGACCAGCTATGGTCCGTTCAAATATGTGCAGGTGGAGGAACAGGAATGACCGAAGCATTGACAGGACCGGCGCGCGATGCGGCGCTTGCCCCGCTGCTCGCGGCGGGCTGGGAGATGGCTCAGGCCCGCGATGCCATCACACGGACCTATGTGTTCGCCAATTTCGTGGAGGCCTTCGGCTTCATGACCCGCGCGGCGCTCTGGGCGGAGAAGCTCAACCATCATCCCGAATGGTCCAATGTCTATAAGACAGTGACCGTCACACTCACCACGCATGACGTGGACGGGCTGAGCAATCTCGATGTGATGCTCGCCACCCGGATGGACCAGTTGGCGCGGTAGGGCGCGCCTTTGAGCGCGCCCCGTTCGCGGTGTTCAGAGCGACTCGAGGAACTTCTCGCCGGTCGAGATGTCGCAAACGCCGGGCTCGTCCACGCTCAGCGCGGTGATCACGCCATCCTCGACCAGCGCGGCATAGCGGTTCGACCGGCCGATGAGACCGATGGCGGGCGCGGTGAAATCCATCCCCACCGCCTTGGTGAACGACCCGTCGGCGTCGCCCAGCAGGGTCACGCCTGCCGCGCCCGCGCCGGTTGCGTCGTCCCAGGCGCCCAGCACAAAGGGGTCATTGACCGACAGGCAGATCACCTCGTCCACGCCCTTGGCCTTGAACGCCTCGGCCGTGCGCATGAAGCTCGGCAGATGCGAGGTCGAGCAGGTGCCGGTAAAGGCGCCGGGCAGCGCAAAGAGAACCACCTTGCGCCCGGCGAGCCTGTCGGCCAGTTGCACGGTCGCGGGGCCATCGGCCGTCCAGTGGCCAAGGGTCGCGTCGGGGAGTTTCTGTCCGGTCGTGAGGGTCATCGCAGCATCCTTGTTTGCGTTTCCGTTGTCCCCGGATATAGGCTGCGCGGGGACCACGCGCCACCGAAAGGACCATTATTCTCATGTCGCATGTCGTTGTCATCGGGGCCGGGCAGGCCGGGTCGTCGCTGGTGTCGAGGCTGCGCGCGGACGGGTTCGACGGGCAGATCACGCTGGTGGGCAGCGAACCCGTGCCGCCCTATCAGCGCCCGCCCCTGTCCAAGGCCTATCTGCTGGGCGAGATGGAGGAAGAGCGGCTTTTTCTGCGCCCCGCCGCCTTTTATGCAGATCAGAACATCGCCCTGCGGCTCGATGTGACGGCGACCGCCATCGACCCCGCCGCGCGGACGGTCACGCTGTCGGATGGCGCGGTGCTTGCCTATGACGCGCTGGCGCTGACCACGGGTGCGACCCCGCGCCGCCTGCCGTCTGCCATCGGCGGCGCCTTGGCGGGCGTCCATACGATGCGCGACCTGCGCGACGCCGATGCGATGGCGCCCGAACTGGTTGCCGGGCGGCGCGTGCTCATCATCGGTGGCGGCTATATCGGGCTCGAGGCGGCGGCGGTCTGCGCGAAACGCGGGCTGGACGTGACGGTGCTTGAACTGGCGCCGCGCATCCTGCAGCGGGTCGCGTCGCCGCAGACTTCGGACTATTTCCGCGCGCTGCATGCCGCACATGGCGTCACGATCCGCGAGAGTGTCGGCCTTGACCGCCTGCTGGGCGAAGGGCGCGTGACCGGTGCGCGCCTGTCGGATGGCAGCGAGATCGCGGTGGATTTTGCCATCGTCGGTGTCGGCATCACCCCCAACACCGCGCTGGCCGAGGCGGCGGGCCTGACGCTCGACAACGGGATCTGGACGGATGCGCAGGCGCGCACCTCGGATCCGCATATCTGGGCGGCGGGCGATTGCGCCTCCTGTGACTTCCACGGTGCGCGGGTCAGGATCGAAAGCGTCGGCAATGCCATCGACATGGCCGAGGTCGCGGCGCAGAACATCATGGGGCAGGGGGTGGACTATGCCCCCGCGCCCTGGTTCTGGTCGGACCAATATGATTGCAAGCTGCAGATCGCGGGGCTCAACCTCGGCTATGACGCGGTGCATCTGCGGCCGGGCGAGGGGGGCGCGCAGTCGCATTGGTATTACGCGGGCGAAAGGCTGATCGCGGTCGATGCGATGAACGACCCGCGCGCCTACATGATCGGCAAGCGGCTGATCGAGATGGGTAAATCGCCCTCACCCGCCGTGGTGGCCGACCCGTCGAGCGACCTCAAGGCGCTGTTGCGCGCGTGAGGATCATCGCTGGCGCGCAGCGCGGCCTGCAACTGGCGGAAGTGGGACAGGGCGATGCGGCGGCTCATCTGCGCCCGACGTCCGACCGCGTGCGCGAGGCGATCTTCAATGTGCTGACGGGCGGCCGCTTTGGCGACCCGGTGGGTGGCGCGCAGGTGCTCGACCTCTTTGCCGGGACCGGCGCGCTGGGGCTCGAAGCGCTGTCGCGCGGGGCGGTGCAGGCCACCTTTGTCGATGACGGGCGGGTGGCGCAGGGGCTGATCCGCGCCAACATCGCCCGCGCGCGCCGGCAGGGCGAGGCGGTGCTGCTGACCGTGAACGCCACCCGCCTGCCCGCCAACACCGGCCCCGCCGCCGGTCTGCTGTTTCTCGATCCGCCCTATGGCAAGGGGCTTGGCCTGCCCGCGCTCTTGTCGGCGCAGGCCGGCGGCTGGGTCGCGCCCGGCGCGGTGGTGGTCTGGGAAGAGGCGGCGCCGATGCCCGCGCCGCCGGGTTTCACCGCGGCCGACAGCCGCCGCTATGGCGACACGCATGTCACGCTGTTGCGCGCCGCCTAGGGCGCGACACGCTCGCCGAATATCGCAGAGCCGACACGCACATGGGTGGCACCATGCGCGATGGCGGTCTCGAAATCGCCGCTCATCCCCATCGACAGGCCGGCAAGGCCATTGCGCGCGGCCATGGCGGCCAGCAAGGCGAAATGCGGCGCGGGGTCATCCTCGGCCGGGGGAATGCACATCAGCCCCACGACCGGCAGATCCATCGCGCGCGCGGCCGCGACCAGCGCGTCGGTGTCATCGGGCAGCACGCCCGCCTTTTGCGGCTCTGCCCCGGTGTTGACCTGCACAAAGAGGTCGGGCGAGGTGCCACGCTCCTGCGCGAGCCGCGCGAGCACCTCGGCCAGCCGCAGCCGGTCGAGCGTGTGGATCGCGGCAAACATCCCCACCGCCTGACGCGCCTTGTTGGTCTGCAAGGGGCCGATCAGGTGCAGGATGATGTCGGCGTGGTCAGCCTGAAAGGCAGGCCAGCGCCCCGCCGCCTCCTGCACCCGGTTTTCCCCGAAAACGCGCTGCCCCTGCCCGAGAATCGCCGCAACCCGCTCTGCGGGCTGAACCTTGGACACGGCGATGAGCGTGATGTCCGCCGCCCCGCGTCCGGCCGCAATGGCCGCCTGCACGACCCGGTTCCTGATATCGGTCAATGGCATGGCAAACCCCGCAAGCCCAAAGGGGACAAGCCCCCGAGCGTCCACATAGGCCGCGACAGGCGCCCTGTCATGGCAGAAATGCGCAAGTGAGGTGTGTGGCGCTGTTGCATCATTTTTACGGCAGACACCCGAAGCCGGGCCAATTCGCTTGAGTGGAAACGGTGTTGGGCGCAAAGACATCATTAATGCTAGTTGGACTGGCATTCTTGGGAATGCAAAACACGAGGGAATATCATGAAAAGCATCCTTCTTGCCTCGGCTTCGGTCATCGCCTTCGCTGGCGCCGCCGCTGCTGAAGTTTCGTTCGGTGGTTCGGCCACCCTGGGCTACAACGACGACATCAACAACGGCATCTACTGGGAAGGCGACCTCAGCGTTTCGCTGTCGCAAGAGCTCGACAACGGTCTGACCGCCGCTGCTTCGTTCGGCCTGAACATCACCGCCGACGATCTGACCGGTGACACCGTCACCTCCGAAGATTTCGCCATCTCGCTGACCTCAGAGTCGGCCGGCCTGCACTTCGGTGTGGTTGACACCGCGACCCAGCGTCTGTGGTCCGCTCCGGACGGCATGGCTGCTGACGTGTTCGCCGAAGAAGGCGACTGGGGCGATGCGCAACTGCGCGGCGACATCACCTACGGTGGCGTCGATGCGTCGATCAGCTACGGCGTTGCCGCTGGCGAGCTCGTCGGCCTGCAAGTTGCGGCGACCGCGACCTTCGGCAACTTCAACCTCGGCGCTGCCTACCAGGACGCCGACTCGAACGCCGCCGCTGGCGCAGTGTCCGGTACGGATTCCTTCGGTGTGTCGCTGGGCACCTCGTTCAGCGGTGCTGACGTGACCCTCGCCTACGTTGACAACGGCGACGACACCTCGATCGGTATCGGCGCGTCCTACCCGGTCGGCCCGGTGACCGTTGGCGCCTACTACGCCGTCAACGATCCGTCGGACGACGCATGGGGCCTGACGGCTGACTATGCTTCGGGCCCGCTCACCGTGTCCGCCTTCTACGACGTGGTCGGTACGGATGGTGTCTTCGGTGTCGAAGGTTCGTACGATGTCGGCAACAACATCACCGCTCTGTTCGGTGTGATCGACAACGGCGACGCCTACTACGTCGCGGCGAACGTTGACATGGGTGGCGGTGCCTCGCTGCTGGTCTCCTACGCCCAGGACGACAACGATCCGGCCAACGACGCGATCGGCGACCCGGAATACCTGCACGGCATCACCGCCGAAGTCGGTCTGTCGTTCTAATAGACGCTCCTTCGGGAACAGGTCAGAGCGGTCCTTCGGGGCCGCTCTTTCCTTTTGTGCGGGCCTTTTGTGCGGGCCTTTTGTGCGGGCCGGGTCATGGGACTTGTGACACTCCCGCCGCTTCGCTACACATTTGCGCAATGGATTGATCCCTTGGGGGAAAGACTTTGACCGCACTCGCCCGCCTTACCCGCTTCGGCCTGATCGCCGCGCTGACACTCGCCCTGACGGGGTGCAGCGGCGGCCTCTTTGGCGGCGGGCGCGCGGCTGATGACGCGACCCGGCAGGCGTCGCGCGCGCGCGGGGCCGAGAATGTCGCGGTCAACCGCTACCTGTGGTTCGCCACCTTCGATGTGCTGAACTTTCTTCCCGTGCAATCGGCCGACCCCTTTACAGGCGTCATCGTCTTTGGCCCCGGCACGCCGCCGGGCGGCAGCCGTGCCTACCGCGCCACCGTCTATATCTCTGACCCCGCGCTTGATGCGCGCGCGCTCAATGTGTCGATCCTGACCGGCGGCGGCCCCGCCGCCGCCGAGACGACGCGCGCCATCGAGGACGCGATCCTGTCGCGCGCGCGGCAGTTGCGCATCGCGGACGGCGCGCTCTAGCCTCTGCCGCGCGGCCGCAGTATCACCTGCGCCGGGCTATCCGCACCCGCGCCCCTCATCTGTGAAAGTTCGATAATGTCCCGCTATTCCGCGTCCGAGATCGAAGCCCGCTGGCAAGCCGCCTGGGATCAGGCCGGCACCTTTCGCGCCACGCGCGACGGCGGCAAGCCCAAGTATTACGTGCTCGAGATGTTCCCCTACCCGTCCGGTCGCATCCACATCGGCCATGTGCGCAACTATACGATGGGCGACGTGGTCGCGCGCTACAAGATCGCGACCGGGCACAATGTCCTGCACCCGATGGGCTGGGACGCCTTCGGGATGCCGGCCGAAAATGCTGCCATGGCATCGGGCGGCCACCCCAAGGACTGGACCTACAGCAACATCGCCGACATGCGCGCGCAGATGAAGCCGCTGGGCCTGTCGATCGACTGGTCGCGCGAGTTTGCCACCTGCGACCCGGAGTATTACGGCCAGCAGCAAGCGCTGTTCATCGACATGCTGAACGCGGGGCTGGTCTATCGCAAGAATGCCGTCGTGAACTGGGACCCGGTCGATATGACCGTGCTCGCCAATGAGCAGGTGATCGACGGCAAGGGCTGGCGGTCGGGCGCCGACGTGGAACGGCGCGAGCTCACGCAATGGTTCTTCAGGATCAGCGAGTATAGCGGCGAATTGCTCGATGCCATCGACGGGCTCGACGACTGGCCGGCCAAGGTCAAGCTGATGCAGTCGAACTGGATCGGCCGGTCGCGCGGGCTGCAATTCTCGTTTTCGCTGATCGACGGGCCGGAGGGGCATGACCGGGTCGAGGTCTATACGACCCGGCCCGATACGCTGATGGGCGCGTCGTTCGTCGGCATCTCGCCCGATCACCCGCTGGCCAAAGAGCTCGAGGCGGAACGCCCCGATGTGGCCGCATTCTGCGCGCTGGCGCGCAAGGGCGGCACCACCGAAGAGGCGATCGAAAAGGCCGAGAAGCTGGGCTTTGACACCGGCCTGCGGGTCCGTCACCCCTTTGATACCGCGTGGGAATTGCCGGTCTATATCGCCAATTTCATCCTGATGGATTACGGCACCGGCGCGATTTTCGGCGTGCCCGCGCATGACCAGCGCGACCATGACTTTGCCCGCAAATACGCGCTGCCGATCATCGACACATTTCTGCCGCTGACGGGTGAGCATGACATCGCCGCCGCGCCCTTTGTGCCGGCCAAGACCGACGCCGTCCGCTGGACCCGCGCCTTTGGCTGGGACGAGACCGCCAATGCCAACACCGCCATCGACGCGGCCATCGCCTTTTGCGAGGGCAACGGCGTGGGGCAGGGCGTCACCAAATACCGCCTGCGCGACTGGGGGCTGAGCCGCCAGCGCTATTGGGGCTGCCCGATCCCGGTGATCCATTGCGAAACCTGCGGCGTGGTCCCCGAGGCCAAGGAAAACCTGCCCGTGCGGCTGCCCGACGATGTGACCTTTGACGTGCCGGGCAATCCGCTCGACCGGCATCCGACCTGGCGGGATTGTACCTGCCCGACGTGCGGCGCAAAGGCCCGGCGCGAGACCGACACGATGGACACATTCGTCGATTCGTCCTGGTATTACGCCCGCTTTACCGCGCCCCATGCCGCCACGCCCACCGACATGGCCGAGGCCGAATACTGGATGAACGTCGATCAGTATATCGGCGGGGTCGAGCACGCGATCCTGCATCTGCTCTATTCCCGGTTCTTTGCCCGCGCGATGCAGATCACCGGCCACCTGCCCGCCAAGGCGATCGAGCCGTTCAACGCGCTCTTTACCCAAGGCATGGTCACGCATGAGATCTACCAGACCCGCGACGCCGAGGGCCGCCCGGTCTATCACCTGCCCGAAGAGGTCGAGGGCGGTGTGCTGCGGGCCACCGGCGAAAAGGTCGAGATCATCCCTTCGGCCAAGATGTCGAAGTCAAAGAAGAACGTCGTCGATCCGGTGACGATCATCGCCACCTATGGCGCCGATACCGCGCGTTGGTTCGTCCTGTCCGACAGCCCGCCCGAGCGGGATGTGGAATGGACGGCGGCGGGCGCCGAGGCGGCGCACAAGTTCCTCGCGCGCGTCTGGCGGATCGGCCACGAGATCGCGGCGTTGGCTGACGTGGCGGGGCAGGGCGACGCGGACCTGCTGCGCGCGATGCACAAGACGATCCATGACGTGACGCAAGGGGTCGAGAGTTTTGGTTTCAACGCGGCCATCGCGCGGCTCTATGCCTTTGCCAACACGCTCGCGCGGTCGGATGCGGGCGGTGCGGCGAAACGGCAGGCGATGCGCGCCCTGGCGCAGCTCATGGCGCCGATGACCCCGCATCTGGCCGAAGAGGTCTGGGCGATGCTGGGTGGCGACGGCCTGATCGCCAATGCGCCCTGGCCCGTGGCCGACCCCGCGATGCTGGTCGAGGACAGCGTGACGCTGCCGATCCAGGTCAACGGCAAACGGCGGGGCGAGGTGACGGTGCCGCGCGACATGCCCGTGGCCGAGATCGAGGCGCTGGTGCTGGCCGACGAGGCGGTGGCGCGCGCGCTCGACGGGGCCGCGCCGAAAAAGCTGATCGTGGTGCCGGGCCGGATCGTCAATGTCGTCATCTGACCGCCCTCGCCCGCCCTCGCGCCGCGCGGCCCTGCTCGGGTTCGCGGCGCTGGCGGGCTGCGGTTTTGCCCCGGTCTATGGGCCGGACAGTGCCGCGCTCGCGCTGCGCGACAGCGTCGCTGTGGACGCGCCGCAGACCGTGGACGGCTACCGCTTGCGCCGGGCGCTCGAGGACCGGCTTGGCCGTGCAGCCCCCCCTGCGTTCAGGCTGTCGCTGTCCTATGACGTGACCGAGAGCGCGACGGCGATCACGCCCGGCGGCACGGCCTCGCGCAGCACGCTCGCCGGGGTCGTGCGCTATGCCCTGCGTGCCGAAGGGGGCGAGGCGGTGCTCGTGCAGGGGCAGGTGGACAGCTTTGCCAGCTATGCGACCACAGGCACCACCGTCGCCACACGCGCCGCCGCCGAGGATGCCCGCGCGCGGCTGGCCATGGGGCTGGCCGACCTGCTGGTGACGCGCCTCACCCTCAGCGCGCCGGGGCGCTGAGCCCATGAAGCTCGCCCCCCGCGACGCGCTCGCCTATTTCCGCAAGCCCGACGCCAAGGCCACCGGCCTCCTGATCTATGGCGAGGATGCGATGCGCGTGGCGCAGCGGCGACAAGAGGTGATCACCGCGCTGATCGGCCCGGATGGTGAGGCCGAGATGCGGCTGACGCGCATCCCCGCCTCGGACCTGCGCAAGGATGCGGCGCTGCTCGACGACGCGATCCGCGCGCAGAGCTTTTTTCCCGGCGCGCGCGTGGCCTTTGTCGAAGGGGCGACGGACGGGATGGCCGATGCCATCGCCGCCGCGCTGGCCGACTGGCGTGATGGCGACGCGCAGGTGATCGTCACGGCCGCCCAACTCACGGCCAGATCGGCACTGCGCAAGCTGTTCGAGGGGCACCCCCGCGCCTTTGCCATCGGGCTATACGATGATCCGCCCACGCCTGCAGAGGTCGAGGCGATGCTGGCGGCGGCCGGCCTGACCCGGGTCAGCCGCGACGCCTCTGCGATGCTGTCCGCGCTGAGCCGGAGCATTGATCCCGGCGACTTTCGCCAGACGATCGAAAAGCTGGGCCTCTACAAGCAAGGCGATTCGACCGAAGTCACGCCACAGGATTTCGACGCGGTTGCGCCACAATCCGCCGAAGCAGACATCGACGACCTGATAGCGGTCGTGGCAGAGCGCCAGGACACCCGCATCGCGCCGGTGCTGCGCCGGCTCGCGGCGCAAGGGGTCAATGCGACGGGTGTCTGCATCGGCGCGATGCGCCATTTCCGCATGTTGCACGCGGCCGCCTCTGACCCGGGGGGTGCGGCGGCGGGTGTCGGCAAACTGCGCCCGCCCCTGTTTGGCCCGCGCCGGGATGCCGCCCTGCGGCAGGCCGAGGGGTGGGGGCGCGACCGGCTGGAGGAAGCGCTCGCCGCCTTGCTGGACACCGACCTGCAACTGCGGTCGTCCAGTCCGGTGCCGCAATTTGCCCTGCTTGAACGCGCGTTGATCCGGCTGGCGCGGTCGGGGCGACGTCAGGGCCACGGCGCGCAGTGAAAACAAGCTGTTGAAAACATGGCCGTGAAAACATGGCCGTGAAAACATGGCCTTGAAAACAAGAAAGGCTGGCTCCTTGCGGAACCAGCCTCTTGGGTCATGAACCGATGGAACGCTACCCGAGGGTAGCGCGCGCCATCTTAGTTCGAGCCGGCCAGCGCGATCAGCAGCGCAACAGCGGCGATCGGCAGGATGATGCCCCAGGACGAACGCTGCGCGATCGGCTCAACGATCACAACGGGCTGCTCGATCACAGCGGGGGCGAAACCACCGGCAATGGCGGTGCCACCAACGGTGGCTGCAACGGCGGCGGCGGCGATGGTTTTGGTCAGGCGCATGTCTGTACTCCAGTTGATAAACAAAGCGTTGGGTTGGCTATAGCTTCTTTGATGTCGTAACTCAAGCGCGATGTCCCGGTGTTTCCTTGCCGAAGCCACAATCAAAGTCGATTACTGCGCAAATATGCAACAGTTGGCGAGACGAGCTGGCGCGACTGCACGATCTCTCCGGCACTGTCGAGCCAGTAGAGATTGGTGAAAATCGCCTTGGCGCTCGCGCAGTTCTCTTCAAAGGTGCGGGTCGCGACCTGCCGCAGGCCGAGGTCGATCGTCTCGGTCCCGGTCGCCACGATCTCGCACTCGAATTGCAGCGTGGTGATCCGGTCCTGATCGTCCATGACGTCCATGGCGCGCTGCGCGGTGCCGCCGCCCGCCGCGAGCGCCCGCCGCACCGCCCCGGTATTGGCGGCCATGAGGTCGGACCCCAGCCCACGGGTCGCCACCAGCATCCCGTCCACGAATGCGGCGGTAAAGCCAACCTGCGCGAGCCAGGTCTCGGCCGTGCCATTGTCCATGATCCGCCGCACCGGGATCGGCGGGCCCAGCGTCGGCACGCCGATGATCATATAGCTCTCGAGGTCCGCCGCCATCTCCTGCGGGGTAAAGCCCGGCTGCAAGGTCGGCTGCACGCCGTTGCCGCCCCCGGTCAGCGAGGGCACCGCCCGGCTCGCCAGTGGCAGCAGCAACCCGCCCTGAAACTGGTCGCCGCACCCCGCCAGCGTGGCGAGCATCGCGGCCGCCACTACACCCTTGACCATCGCGCTCATCGCCAGAACCGCCCCCACCCGTCGCTCAGATCGTTCAGATGCCCGTCGCGGACCGTCTCGTAGAGCCGCCCATCGACCACCAGCCGCGCCCCGCCGTCACGGGTCAGCGAGGTGAGCGTGTTGGAAATCTCGCGCCGTGAGGGCTGGCCCAGCACATAGTCAAACGGGATCGACAGGCGGATGCCCTTGTCGAACGACCCCTCGCCGAAATCCTCGAACGGCACGTCGGTCAGCGTGACATAGCCGCCGATTCGCCAGCCATTCGCAAAGGCGCGGTCAAGCGCCACGGTCGCGCCCCAATCGCCCGCGAGGTAGCGCCCCACATCGACCTGCCCATGAAAGCCATTGCGGAAATCGTAATAGACCGAGGCATGGCCGGTCGTGGTCTGATAGTCCTGAAAGCCCAGCAGCATGTCGAAATCGCGCTGCACCACCTGGTTGACCTCGACCCCGATGCCATAGTTCGCGCCGACCGGCTTCCACAGCAGTTCCGCCGACACGCCGCCGAACATCGGCTCGAGCAGGCCCACGGTGACCCGGGAATAGAGGTCGCGGCCGGGGCGCGCGTAATAGGCCAGCGTCAGGTTCTCGATCCCGGGGTTCCCCTCGACCACATAGCGCCCGATATTGCGGCGCACCGGCGGCAGGTTCGACGGCGCGACCGATCCGGGGTCATCGGTGCCCACAAGGCTCTGGCGCAGGCGGCCCGAGGCGATCAGGTTGGGCGAAAAGGTATATTGCCCGGTGACGACAAAACCCGCGTCATAGTTCAGCGGCTTGTCGCCATCAAAGACATAGAGCGCGAGATAGGGCGCAATGCCCCAGCTCAGCGGCGAGGCCACCGGCGCGACCGGTGTCAGCGCGGGGGCGCCCGCCGCATCGGTGATCTGCGCGCGCGCCAGCATTTCGGCCGACCCGCCGGCCTGATTCTCCAGCCGTTCGATATCGCTGCGGGTCAGCGTGACCGAGGACATCGCCATGCCGCGCTGCATCGGCTCGAGCGTGATGGTCTCGATCGCGGGCGGCAATTCGCGCGTCAGGATGCGCGCGATGCGGCCCATCGCCTGTGCCTCGGCGCGGTAGCGGGTGTTGGTATAGCGCAGGCGGATCGTGCGGTCGGTGACCGCGAGGCCCGAGAGCGTCACGCCTTCTTCGGCCAGCGCCGCAGAGAGCCGCGCCTGAAGCTGCCCCTGCTGCCCCATATCCCAGCTTTGCGCCGCGCGCACATCGGCGGCACGCACCGCGACGGGCGGCGGCGGCGGCTCCAGCCCGCCGGGAAAGGGGCGTTGATTGGGGTTGAGGATCACGGTGCCGCTCAGCGCAATTTCGCTGCCGTAAAGGTAGGAAAGCCCGATCTGGTAGCCCGGTCGTGGCCGCCAGGTCAGCCCGTAGTTGAGCGGCGAGCGCACGTCGATCAGGCCAAGCTCGCTCTCGCGGCTATAGGCATCCGAGGAATATTCGGCCTTGAGCGTCAGCCGTTCGTTGACGGCATATTCGACCCCGCCAAAGAACGCCGCATCGCCGCGAAAGAACTGGTCGGTCGAGATACGCCCGCCTTCGCCGAAATTGAGCGCGGGGCGCGTGTCGAAATAGGAGGAAAGCGCGCCCAGCGGGTTGTCGAACCCGCCTTGCGAGCCCATCCGCCCCCAGCCGAGGCCGGCGGTCACGCGCAGCGAATCGTTCAGCGCCTTGGTCGCGACGATGTATTCGCTGGAATATTGCCCGGTGCCGAGGAAATCCTGCAAACCGACGCTGATCGCGGGCCAGATCCCGCCCTCGTCGCGGATCTGGTAGCGCAGGTCGAAACTGCGGTCGAAATAGACAAAGCCGTCGCGCGGGGCGGGTTCGCCCGGCAGGGTATATTCATCGACCGAGGCATAGCGGAAACTGCCCGACAGGCGCGGCGTCACCTGGAATGTGAAGGTGCCGCGCCGGTGGCCGCGGAAGAAGCCCAGCGTCGTCGCGATCTCGCCATCGGGGGCGGCGAGGGCAGAGGGCATGTCGATCAGCCCGGGCGTGCCGTAGAGCGTGTAGCTGAGGCCGCGGTCCTGCGCCGCCACCGGCGCCGCGCCGGCAATGGCCATCGCGGCCAGCAGGCCGGCGACAAGGGAACGGTCACGATACTGGGCCATCGGCGCGAAACTCCCCGCGTTGTTCCCCCCTTCCTATCCGCAACTGCGCCGGATTGAAAAGGGATTGGGCAACAGTCGCCGCGCCTTGGGCAGATTGTGGCGCGCCCATCACTGGACCACCAAGGCTTGTGCTGCGCCTGGCAAAGACTTCGTTAACCATCCGCCGCTAGGCTGGCCGCATCATGATCATCTGTCACAGCCGCCGCTTCATCGTCTTTTGCAACCCCGGGACCGGGTCCGCGCCGCTGATGCGGCTCCTGGCGCCCTGGCAGGAGGAGGTCGTCGTGCCCTTTGCCGCGCGGGGGCGCGACACGCCGTTCTACCACCTGATGTCGCCTGCCGAGGCTGAATGGACATTCGACGCGCGCGATCTGGCGTTTCGCAACTACCGGCGCATCACGCTGGTGCAGAACCCCTTTACCCGGCTGCAGGCGCTTTACCTGCGGATCGCGGACACCGACCCGGTCTGGGCCATGAGGCGGCGCGCGGGGCTGGGCCAGCCGCATTTCTGCCGCTGGGTCCATGCGACCCGGCCCGACGGGCGCGGCGCGGGGGGGCGGCGGGCCGACCGCTGGCGCATGTTCGGGAGCTGGTCCGCCGCCGCCTGGTGCGACGGGCGGGTGACGGATGTGCTGCGCACCGAGGCGCTCGCGCGCGAATTGCCGCCGCTGCTGGCGGAGCTTGGCCTCAACCCCGGCGCGCCCGACCTGAGCGCGCCACAGCCGCAGGGCCATTGGTCCACCACCTACGACACCGCCACCGTGCAGACGGTGGCGGCGCGCTATGCCGATGACCTCGCGCGTTTTGACTATGACCACCCGGGCCTTGCCTTGCCCTCCGCGATGTCCAAGATGGCGGCAGGTCAATAGGGGGCAGTCATGTATCAGGTCATCGGCACCATGAAAACGCGCGCGGCGCTGGTCGTCTGGGCGCTCGAGGAAATGGGGCTGCCCTACGAATTGCAGGTCGAACAGCCGCAGTCGGACAGGGTGCGCGCGCTCAACCCGTCAGGCAAGGTGCCGGTGCTGCTGGAGGGCGACGAGATCCTGACCGATTCGACCGCGATCCTGACCTATCTCGCGGACAAGCACGCGATGCTCACCTTTCCCGCCGGCACGCTTGACCGCGCGCGGCAGGACGGCCTGATCCATACGCTGCTCGACGAATTCGACGCGCTGCTGTGGACGGCCGCGCGCCACAGCTTCATCCTGCCGCCCGATCTGCGCGTGCCCGCGATCAAGGACAGCCTGCGGTGGGAATTTGCCCGCAACGCCGCCCGCCTCGCCCCGCGGATCAAGGGGCCCTATCTGATGGGCGAGACGTTCACCATCGCCGATATCGTGGCCGAACATTGCCTGAGCTGGGCGCGCGCGATCCGCTTTGCGCATGAGGTGCCCGCGCTCGACAGCTATCTGGCGCATGTCCAGACGCGGCCCGCCTTTCAGCGGGTCAAGGCGTAGCGCGCCGCCTCGCGCCCCGCTGCGCGCCCGGTCGCAAGGCAGCCGGTGATGAGGTAGCCGCCCGTCGGCGCCTCCCAGTCGAGCATTTCGCCCGCCGCAAACACGCCGGGCCGGTCGCGCAGCATGAACCCGTCGAGCGCGTCGAACCGCAGCCCGCCTGCGGTCGATATCGCCTCGTCCAGCGGGCGGGGGCCGGCGTGGCGCACCGGCAGCGCCTTGATCAGCGGGGCGAGGGCTTCGGGCAGCGGGCGCGCGAACTCCTGCACCAGCGCGAGGCGCAGCGGGTCGAGCCCCAGCACCCGGCGCAGATGCGCGGCCACGGTCGCCTTGCCGCGTGGCCGGGCCAGTCGCGCGGCCACGTCGGCCAGCGCCACGTCGGGCATCAGGTCGAGCGTCAGCGCCGCACCCTCCCGCACCGCGCGCGACACCGCATAGACGCCGCCGCCCTCGATCCCGCGCGCTGAAATGACGAACTCGCCCCGGTCGCGCGACGCGCCGGCCTGCAAGGCGCATCCCTTGACCGGCTGGCCGAAGTGCCGATGCATATGCGCGGACCAGTCCACGACAAAGCCCATGTTCGCAGGCTGGAACGGCGCGACAAGGCCCGGCATCAGCCCCGCCCATGCGCCATCCGACCCCAGCCGCGCCCAACTCGCCCCGCCCAGCGCCAGAACGGTCACGACGGGGCGCAGCGCCGCGCGGCCCTCGGGCGTGGCAAAGGTCAGCGCGCCCCCGTCCCAGCCGGTCAGGCGCCAGCGGGTCTGCAACGTCACTCCCAGCGCGTCGAGCCGTCGCAGCCAGGCCCGCAGCAGCGGCGAAGCTTTCATCGCGACCGGAAACACCCGCCCGGTCGAGCCGGTAAACACCGCCTGCCCCAATCCGCGCGCCCAGTCCTGCACCGCGTCCGGCCCGAATTCCGCCAATGCCGCGTGCAGCGCCGGGGGCAGGGGGGCATAGGCGGCGAGGTAGCCGGCGTCATCCTTGGTGATGTTGAGCCCCGACTTGCCCGCCATCAGGAACTTGCGCGCGGGCGATGCCATCGCCTCGGCAATGGTCACGCGCAGCCCCGCCTGCGCCAGCATCTCTGCCGCCATCAGCCCGGCCGGACCCGCCCCGATGACCAGCGCATCTGTCACGCGGGCAGGCTGCCTTTGATCTCGACCACCCGGTGCGGATAGGGGATCTCGATGTCATGGGCCTTGAGCGCGTTCCAGATCAGGAACAGCACTTCGGAATTGTACTTGTTCTTGCCGTCGTCGATTCCGTTGACCCAATACTCGACTGCGAAATCAACACCGCTCTCGCCAAAGCCGCGCAATTCGCAATCGGGCGGCTCGGGGTCATCGAGGATGTCGGGGTGCGCAGCGACCGCCGCCGCCACGATGTCGGGGACAAGATTGATGTCGGTGTCATAGCTGACGGAAAACAGCGCCTCATAGCGGTTGGCCGACCCCGCGTCGGAATAGTTGACCACGCGGGTGGTGATGAAATGTTCGTTTGGCACCACGATCCAGCGGCCGTCAAAGGTCTGCAGGATTGTCGCGCGCGCTGTCATCTTGACGATGCGCCCGGCCTCGCCGCCGTCAAGCTCCACATAGTCGCCCACCGTCGCCTGCCCTTCGAGCAGCAGGATCACGCCCGAGATGAAATTCGACGCGATCTGTTGCAGGCCAAAGCCGATGCCGACACCGATCGCACCGCCGATGACGGCCAGCGAGGTGAGCGAGATGCCCATGATGTTCATCAGCAGAAGGAAGGCGATGCCATAGATCGCGATCTCGGCCGCCTTGAGCGACAGTTGCCGGATCGCCGGGCGCATCGGCTGTCGGCTGATGTAGCTCGACGACTGGCCGTTGGTCCACATCCCGAACCAGAACAGCAGGCTCCCCGCGATCACCCCGCGCAGCAGGGCCATCGCGGAAAAGCTGATGTTGCCCAGTTCGATCACGCTTTCGCTCAGCGCAGCGGTGATGTCGTCGAGGATGCCCAGCGCATAAAGCGCGGCCACCGGCACCAGCACGAAGCGACCGAGGAACTTGAGGAACGGGTCGGTGACGATCTGTTGCACGAGGATGCGCGCGGCGAGGAACAGGAACACCCGCTTGCCGAATGCGATCACCGCGCCCGACCCGAAGAGGGACCGCGTGACCTGCTCGCCCAGCGCGGTAAAGGCATAGGCAAAGAGCGGCAGCAGCAGCGGCAGGAACATCAGCACGAAGCGGCGCGCGCGGGCGAGCATGGTCTCGCTGTCCGGATCGGGGGTGAGCACCCGCGCCAGCCGGGGCCGCAGCATCCGCGCGGCAATCACCGCGAGCAGATAGGCGCCCACCAGCAGCGCGAATTGCGACCATGCGGCGGGCGACAGCAGCCAGCCCTGCGCCAGCACCACCGCCCGGTCAAAGGCGTCGAGCGCCTGTTGTGCAATCCCGTCCATCGTTACCCCTTTACCGCCGTCCCGATCAGATCAGCCCGACCCGCCGCCGAATCGCCTCGTCGCGCAGCGACACCTCCTGCCCGATGGAATCATCCGCATCCGGCCCGCACATCCACAGAAGCGCCCGCGCGGGCCAGTCGGCGGGGATATGCACCGCCCAGTCAAGCTGGCTCACCGGGTTGACGCCCGAGGCCGCGATCTCGCGCTGCATCTGCGTGGCGACGGTGCCGGGCGACAGGCCCATCGCGCGGATGCCCTTGCCCCGGTTTTCGTGGTCGGCCATGGCGGTGAGCATCGCGGCGCCGGCCTTGGAGGCGCAATAGGCCGACCAGCCTTCGATGGCGTGATGCGCGGCACCGGATGAAATGGTCAGCACAGTGCCGCCGCCCTGCGCCACCATCACCGGCAACGCCGCGCGCATCCCGTGAAAGATCCCCTTGAGGTTGATGTCGATGGTCTTTGACCAGTCATCCGGGTCAGCATCGGCCAGTTGCGCGATGGGGGTGATCACGCCCGCATTGCCGATCAGCACATCGAGCCGGCCAAAGGTCGCGACCGTGGCCGCCACCGCCGCCTCGACCTCCCAGAAGCGGCTCACGTCGCAGGGAATGGCGAGTGCCGCCGGCCCGATGTCGCCGGCGAGGGCGGCAATCGCCTCGCCGTCACGGGCGATCAGGGCGACCCGCGCCCCCGCCGCGGCAAAGACGCGCGCGGCCTCGGCCCCGATCCCGCGGCTGGCGCCGGTGATCAGCACAACTTTTCCGGTCATGGGCATCTTTATGTCCTTCTGACATCTTTTGTTTGGGATAAACCGATACTAGGTTCTGGTCCAGATTTCCTGACCTTGACCGGACCGGGCCAAAGGCGGGATAACCAGGTTGTTTATCACAGGGAAGGTTCTCAGATGACCGCATTTCAACATATCCGTTCCGGCGTGTGCATTGCTGCGCTTTTCACCGGCACGGCTGCGATGGCCGATGTCACCGCCCAGCAGGTCTGGGACGACTGGCAGGCCAACCTCGGGCTTTACGGCAATGACAGCGTGACGGTGGGCAGCCAGTCGCTTGTGGGCGGTGTGCTGACCGTGACCGACCTTGCGATCAACTCCGACGACGGTTCGACGGCGCTGTCGGCCACGCTCGCCTCACTGGTGTTCACCGAAAACGGCGACGGCACGGTGTCGGTCACGATGTCCGACGAATACCCCTTCACCGCCACCACCACGCCCGAGTTCGGCCCCGCGCAGGAAATCACCGGCGCGCTGCGCAGCACGGGCATGGCGATCACCGTCGAGGGCACGCCCGAAGAGATGTTCTACGCCATCTCGGCGGACCGTTATGCCGTGCATGTTGACAACGTGAGCGAGGACGGCACGGTCATCGTCAATGACATGCTGTTTGCGTTCAATGACCTGATGGGTCAGTATCGGACCGCGACCAGGGATGATGGTAAGCGCCTCGTCGAATACAATGTGGGATCCGGTTCGCTCGACGTCCTGCTCGATGTTGACAATCCGGACGAGGACACGGTCCTGACCCTGTCGGGCAAGATCGAAGGTCTCAGGACCAATGCCATTGTCGTGATGCCCGCCGATGCGGCAGTGATCGAGCCCGAGCAGATGTTTGCGGCCGGCCTCGAGATTGCGGGCGGCTATGACTATGAAGCCGCCAATTACATGTTCTCGATGACCCAATTCGGCGATACGACCAATGGCACCGCCTCGGTGCCTTCGGGCGGTGAGCTGACCGTCTCGATGGACGCCGATCAGGTCGGGTTCGATTCGAAGGTGAACGGGGTCGAGGTGAACGTCTCGGGCGACATGATGCCTTTCCCCATCACGGTGTCGCTCGCCGAATACGGCTTTGGCATCCTGATGCCGCTCAGCAAATCCGACACGCCTGAGGATTTTGCCGCGCTGGTCAACCTCAGCGGTCTGTCGGTCAATGACGAGATCTGGTCGATGCTCGACCCCGGTGCGGTCCTGCCGCGTGATCCCATCACGGCGATCATCGATCTGAGCGGCAAGGCCCGCCTGTTCTACGACATCCTCGACCCGGCACAGGCCGATGCGATGGCGATGGCCGATGTCCCGGGCGCGCTGGATGCGATCACCCTGAACGCATTCGCGCTCGAAGCGGGTGGCGCGTCGATCACGGGCGAGGGCGGCTTTACCCTCGACAACACCGACATGACCACGATCCCCGGCTTTCCGCGCCCCCAAGGCGAGGTCAATCTCGCGATCAACGGTCTGAACGGCCTGCTCGACAAGCTGGTGCAGATGGGGCTGCTGCCCGAGGATCAGGCGATGATGCCGCGCATGATGATGGGCATGTTCGCCACGACCGTCGGTCCGGACCAGCTCACCTCCAAGATCGAGATCAATGCCGAAGGCCATATCCTCGCCAACGGCCAGCGGATCCAGTAATTCGCGACGGCCATTGGACGGCCCTTGCGCGATACCCATGAACGGGGCGGCACCGCCCGCCCCGTTTGCTTTTCAGCCCACCATTTCAGAGAGGACGCGACGATGACCCTGATGCACCGCCTGCTGGCAGGCACCGCCATGGCCCTGCTGGCGCAGAGCGCCGCCGCCGACATCTCGGCAGATGATGTCTGGGCCAACCAGGTCGCCCTGGCCGAACGCACCGGTGCCACGGTCAGTGCGACCCAGACCCGCGATGGCGCCACGCTGACCGTGACCGACATCGTCTGGGACTATGTCTTTCCGATGGGGGCCGGGCAGATGTCGCTGGGCCTGGGTAGCCTGTTTCTGACCGAAATCGGGGATGGAACCGTGGCGGTCAGCTATGGCGACGTGCTGCCGCTCACCGTGTCGGGCGAGATCGCTGGCCCTGACAGCATGACTTTCGACATGGCGATGGAAGTGGCCTTTACCGGCCACAGCAGCGTCGCCAGCGGCGTGCCGGGCGACGTGACCTATACCGATGCGACCGACAATCTTGCGATCACGCTCGTCAGCTTTGACAGTTCCGAGCTTAGTGACGCTGACGAGGTCAACATCGACCTTCTGCTGTCCATCGACGACAGCCGGACCATCACCCGCGTCACCGAGGGCGATCTGCTCACGGTCCTGTCAGAAAGCACGACCGGCCGCACGATCAGCGATATCGGCTTTGCGATCGGCCCCGATGTCACATCGCGTGCGGTCAGCGCGACCGGCAGCGCCACCGCCACCATCGACGTGGCCTTGCCCGCCGGGCCGATCGACGTGATGAACCTGTCGCAGGCGCTGCGTGACGGCATGAAGATCAGTCTGGACGCCACCAGCAACGACATCCGGTCGCAGACCATCGCCACGCTGAACGGCGAGATGGTGTCTGACCAGTCGCAGACCGTCGCTGGCTCGACCCAGGGGATCAGCCTCGATGCCAAAGGGCTGTCGCTCACCGGCACGGCGACCGATGCGCGGATCGACATGCCGATGGATGCGGCGATCCCGTTTCCGATCAGCCTGGCCATCGCCGGGGCCGAGATCGGCTTTCTGATGCCGATCAACAGCGCCGATGACCCGCAGCCCTATTTCCTGACGGTCAACATCGGTGGGCTGACGATCAACGAGGATATCTGGTCGCTGTTGGACATGTCGCGGCAACTCCCCCGTGACCCGGTCGATCTCCTGGTGCGCGTCGGCGGCACCGCGCGGGTATTCGTGGACCTGCTCGACTTTGAACGGCTGGTGCCCTTTGTCGATCAGGGCGGCATTCCCGCCGAACTCAACACGCTCGAATCCCTCAGGATGGAGCTGAGCGCGGT